>Ga0316616_100000051_pt1 | contig 28780 bp, 52 predicted proteins | sample OWC_Aug_M1_C1_D1_FD_207660 | JGI IMG/M metagenome (GOLD analysis project Ga0316616, IMG submission 207660) | Wetland soil microbial communities from Old Woman Creek delta, Ohio, United States - OWC_Aug_M1_C1_D1_B | ecosystem: Environmental > Terrestrial > Soil > Wetlands | place: USA: Ohio... | reverse complement strand
ATCTTGTTTTTTAAATTTGTTAGCGGATAGGCTACCGTAGTTTTTACTTTCCATTTTTATTTTATTTTATTTTTTAACATTTTGATTATTAAAGAATCTGCATTTAATATTACTCCTTCATCAGTTGCTATTGTTAAAGCTTTTATTAATTGCTTTATTTCTTTGAGTTCTTTTTTTAAGTCTTGAATTTCTTGGTTTATTTCTGGATTCATAACTTTTAATTTTACCATAACCATTTTAAAAATCTCCATACCAATTTCAATAATTTACGAATAACTCCATATTCATTTTGTTGAGTATGGGGGTTTACCGATTGATCTATTATTGTTTTTCTAATCCGTGTTTTTGGTTTTTTTGGTAATGGCGTTTGAGGCATATCAAATGGTATTTCAGATTGCTTATTATTTATTTTATTTAGTCTTTCTGTTCTTTGAAAATCTCTATATAATTTAATTAATTTATTATTAATTTCTACTTGATTATTCCATTCATAAACACCTAAATAATTTTTATACACAATGTTACCTCTAATCAACATTGTTGCTAACCCTGTTCCAGTTTTATGCTTTCTTGTTATTGCATTCAAATTGGTTACATTATTATTATCTATTTGATTTTTAATATCATTTAAGCAAATAATCCATTTTTTATTTGCTACTTGTTTTTTTACATTCATACTAATTCTATTATTTGGTTATAATATTCTCTGCATTCTTCAATTCGTGTTTTGATAGACTCGATTACTTTCTCATCTCGCTTAATTACGTGCGTTTTAACGCGCTTTTGTATATCGATATGACTGTAACTATGTTTAGCCTCTACAAATGCTCTTAAATCGTAGTTTTCGTCTATTAGATTATTCTTCCAATGTTCCCTTCTAATTTCGTCTTCTACTATTTGTAAAGGTGTATCTACTAAACAATAGCACAAATAAGCCCCTTGTTTGTTAGTTAACCACATATATCCTTGAAGCTGGTAGTAGTAATCTTTGTTTTTTAGTTCGTCTTCTACTACTTTCTCAAAAAACGTAAACGCATCCCAAGAACTTTTTACGTCGATTAGAACGTCCGTGTTTATGTCGGGAGTTCCTGTCACCCAGTCATTTTCGAGTAACTCATCATTCTTGTACATAAAGCCCAAGTCTAAAACCTTTTCAACTAATTTAATTGATTCGTCTTCTACTTGGTTCCCTTTGTCTGTATATCGACTCCAAAACTCCTTTTGAATACCGTATTTTTCTTCAATAGCTAACTCAAGTAAATAACTTTTAGCAGTTTGAGAAAGACTCTCCCCCTTGGTACGGGGGTTCGTCATAATCTTTCCTATTTGTGAACATCTTACTTTCATACCTTTCCAAGTATTTCTATTTGCTCATCAGTTAAATCAAAGTTCAACGGTATATCAGCCAATTCATAATTACCAGCTTTAACCGCTGCAATAGCTTTCATAAGCCTATCGTTTTCAATCTTTGGTTTCTTTGGTTTAATCTGTTCACCTGAGGCGTCCGTGTCTTTGTCAGTTACTAATCCAAGAATTGAGCTCAAACAGTATCTACGAAAATACGTAACACCACTACCAAAAGACTGATAGTCATTCATGCCTTTTAATTGTACGTAAGGTATCAATGTTTCAGAGTCTATCATTTCTCCGCTTTCAATATGAAATAAAACAGTTTTAAGATAGTTCAATCCGTCTTTTGAATTGATTAGTTGCGTAAAGCCTAATCCGTGTTTTTGTAACAATGGATTAATCTCGCTAAATATCTTTGGTAAATCCGAATAAGAATATCCATAACCTTGAGTTGCTTTGTGAATTACCTTCACTTCTTGCTGGAACGCTGCCAGACTTTTAAATAAATGTTTCATAATTACTTTGTTTAATTTCTACAAATTTAATAATAATTTTTAATATAACAATACTTCAAAAAAAAATTACAGAAATTTTTGCAAACCAATTGCACATCGTTCAATACTATTAGCTCGTTCCTGAAGGCTTGTTATTTGTTCTTGGATAGTTACCTTGCAATCAGTTGTAAAGTATCCATTAGAATTTGCAACCAACGGCATGAGTCCATTTGTGCGAATGTAGTTAACCATTTTGCGTAAACGAGGTTGGCTCATTTTAATTTTATATCCGTGTTCATGTAGAAATATATTCATTCGAGATACAATCAACTCTGCCTTTATTGGGTTCGTCTTTTTGTAGTGTCTAAATCCGTGCATTACCAAAGGTAAAATTTCCATTTCTTCATTAGTTAACTCATGGGTATATGTTTCAAATCCTGTAATCATTTTAATAAATTAAATTCGTTAATATTATTTTCATTTGCATATTGGTGTAAATATTCAATAGCATCTTTTTCTTTACGAAAACACTTAAGATATTTTTTAGTCTTAGGTGCTTTTATGATAAAATATGTGTACTCCATTTTAGGGTGCTTTACATAAATCTTTGAAATGTATTTATAATTCATGTTGTTTAATCTTTAATTTATAGGTGTTAATTATTTGCTTTAATTCTTCTATTGTGAACTTTCGTGTTTTATTAGCCTCCAGCTCCAAAAGTGTTAATTGTTCAATTCCTATTTTGTTAATTAATCTACTTCTGTACTCGATTAAATTACCACTCAAATATTGGTTGCACGTAATGCAAGATGAATGGACGTTAAATTCATTAAAACGAACATTCCAATGGTTGTTAGCATTAAAGTAATGCGAAGCGTTTACGCGTCCGTTAATTGGCTTTCCACAGCTTATACAAGGTAATCCTTTATCTCGTAGGTTTATCCACTTGTTGAATACTTGCTGAGCTAATTTTATGTAGTCTTGAATTGTCATTAAGTCCATTTTTAACTTAGCTTTTTTCTTTTTCCAATTCTTTTCTTTTGTTTCTTGAATCCATGCTGTTACACAATCAGGTTCGAAGCAGTTCTTTTGTAGTGTTGTGTATGGTTGAAATTGTGCTTTACAGTACTTACATTTTCGTGTTTTTGTCATATAATATGGTATTTTTCTTTAGCTTGTAAATATGCGTTTCTTGCTTCTTCTTCGGTATTATATAAACCTAAATAAATATGTTTTTTGTTTAATCTAATTTCAGCCATCCATTTTTTATTGTTTTTTAACCAATGATAACCTTTTGCTTTGGTTCTATTCCATTGATTTTGGTTGCCTGTAACACTTCTTAAATTAGATATTCTATTATCATCCCTTATTCCATTAATATGGTCTATTTGTTCAACACATTCTTTATAAACCCAATACCAAGCAAATTGATGAGCATATAAATTATAAGGTTTTTTATTTACAAGCATAGAAAATGAAACATAACCATTATTTCTTATTCCGTTTAATAAATGTCCTATTTTTTTATTAAACTTATTATAAACTAATCCAGTTTCAGGATTATATGTATATCCTCTTTCTATTGCTAATTTGCATTTTTCTTCTCGTGTCATATCTCTCCACTAATTAAGGTTTTTAAATGTTCGCTTAAACTTCTATTTTCTTGTTTAAGCTGTAAGTTTTCTAATTCTAATCTGTGGCTTCGTCTTTCCGTAGCTTGATAAACCTTTTCACAATGCGTTAAATATTCAACAACCGCAGCTACTTCTTTCATGCTTTCTTCCATTGGACCAATTATGTCTTTTCTTTCAGGGTGTTTTTCTTGTATTTCGTCAAGACTGTACTTTAATCTCCAGTAAAGCGTGTTCATTCCTGACTTGCGTTTTATTAATTCGAGGCTCATATTAAAATGGATTTTCGTTTGCTAATCTAATCTTTTCACTTGCTGACATTAAACCACCACCCCAATTTAAGGCTGATTGTCCGTCTTTATCTATTATTTGTTCGGGTTGTTTAGGAAATTGATTTGATTCAATTCTTTCTTCTGCGTACTTATTAAAACTTTGATTGCCTTGCCATTCGTCAACGTAATACACAAATTTACTTTTATCAAAACGTAGTAATATTTCCCCTACTTCACCTATCGATCGTGGCTTAATCTTATTAAAATAAATTTGCACTTCATTTGTACTTGGATTTTCGCGGTGTACTGTAATCATACATTTACCTGAATTAAACCATTCACTACCACCTTTTAAATCATGTGGTGTTGGTGCGTTTCTTTTTCCGTTTTCCTTTTCAGTCAACTTAGGGTGTATAATTGTATGAAAATGCAAGTTGTTTTCTTCCGCTAAATAATTTCTCAAAGGTAAAATATATTCTAAATATTGGGCATAACCTCCGTGTTTTTCATATTCGTGATTCATATCTTTCCAGCTATCTATTGAGGCTGTATGTAATTCGTCTTCACTTTTTAATTTAACGGCAAATTCCCAAAATTGCTTAGGTGTAATTTTTCCTTTTGTGTTCTTTCGTGTTAATATTTTAAAATGATTCAATACCCAATCCATTTCACGTGTTATTTCAGCATCAGTAATTGTATTTTGTGCATTAGGATCAAAACTTTTTCCAGTTTTTTTGTGTAATAAATCTGCTAATATTTCAATGTTATTTCCAACATCAGGAAAATATACTAAATGCTTCCAACCATAAAACTTTGAAGTATTCATTAAGCATTCCATTAATACTTGTGTTTTACCACTCATAGGAAATCCAGTCCAATCAGTACAGTTTCCTAAACTCATTGAATAATGCTTATCCATATTATCAAATCCAAGATACTTTCCTTTTTTATGGTAATTATCTCTGTGTTTAAATATCTTACCTATAACATCAGAAGTTTCTGTTATTTTAAATCCGTCTATCTGTTCCATGCAAATGTGTTTTTAGCTGTTTTTGTTTCTTGTAATTTAACTTGATTTAAGTATTTTTCAAAATTAGCAAGTCTTAAAAAATGATCGGGTGTTGCATTTTTATTTTCTATTACCCAAACGTTATTAATCATATTTTCAAAAGCTAAACTCCATTCATCAGTAGTGTATTTATCCAATAACTTTTTTAAATTATTTTCCGTTTGGTTGTTTAAGGTTCTAAATTTGGTTTGAGGTTTCCCGTGTTTTGTAAATTCAGCATTAAACCAATTCAAAAATTTATTTACACGTTCCTGAAAAGGAACTATAATAGATTCTTCTTTCTCTTTCTCTTTCTCTTTTAATTGTACCGTAGGGGCTTCAACACCCCCTTGCGTACCCCCTTCGGTAGGGTCTTGTAAAGGTTCTTTAGTTTTATTTTCGTAACCTTCAATTTGCCTATCAATAGAATGCTTTTGAGAAAGATAAGCGAATTTAACCATACCTTCTAAGTCAGTTTCAACACCAGTAAATTGTCGCTTCATTAAAGCATCGTAAAATGCTAAACGGTCTTTGTCGTTTAATTCATTTGCTACGTTCCAATAGCTACGATAAAAATTAAATGTTTTTCTCATCTCCTAAATAATTAGATACATTTTCTTCAATGTGTGAGATATTATTTAAGTTAATAAAATAATTTCTTTGATGTTTAACCTGAATATGGTTATATTCATCGCAAATAATTTGTTCGCTTTTAATTTCTATAAAATCTTTTGAATCCACTTTAATTTTTTTTAATTCTTCAATTGTTAATGAAGTCCAAATTTCTTTTCCATTGTTAAAATAAATAGTTGCCATAACTTAAAATTTAAATAAATAAAAAAACCCCTTGAAATCCTGTGCATCCTACCTCACATTCATTCAAAGGGTCAATAATACCTTATCGAGTTTATAATGTAGGATGAACTCGAATACAAATATACAAATAATTATTTAATCAAACTCGTTGTTTATCCAAATTTTTATTAATTTTCTTTTCCAGTATTTTTCTACTCTCATATTCCTTACCGTCAATGGTTGGTGTCTAAACCTTGTTAGATTTCTGCGTTTCTTCATTCTTTTTTTCATTTTCTCCCGTAATTTAATCCTTCAATAAATTGGTGCCTTACTTTAAGATCAAGCCTTGCTTTAAAGTTAAAATACTCGTATATACTGCCCTCGTATCCGTAGTTGATTTTACGTCCGTGTTCTTTTATAGAATTAAAATATTTGCGTTCGTCATTTGATAGCTGCCTTGATTGTATTCCAATTCTGCGATAAACGATACTAAAACACGTACCATGAATCTCCTCTGATATTACAACAGCAAAAGGAACTTTTAATAAATACAATTCTTTAATTAGATTTTCCATTAAAGTAGTTATATATCAATCCAATACAAATACTTAAAAACCCAACTCCAAAAAGCAATAACGCCATTTTAGCTTCTTCAATCATACCTTACTTTTTATTACAAGTTTCAATTCTCCGTTTATATCTCTTTCAACTGAACTATAATCTTCAATAGGACGTAACTCATGGTAAAATTGTGTAAATTCAAATTTATGCCATTTATCTTCATTCTCCGAGCTTTTCTTATCTCCGTGGTGTGATTCTATTCCCGAGCTAATTAAGTCCTTTAAATCGCTTAATATTAGCGTTAAATCGCTTTTTTCTGTCCACTCTAACTTGATGTGAACTTCCTTTGTTCGTTTTTGCTTAATTTGCCAGTTCATTTTGTAGGATTTGAGATTGCTTCTAAATAATCAAGGTATAACTTTTCGTTAAAACTTCCTCCTTTGTCTTCAGCACAAATTTTAGTTTTCCATTTACGCTTCAAATAAGTGATATTCGGTCTGTGTGGATAATACACATTCTCTTGTTTAGTTGATTTCATGTTTTTTAGTTTTAGAGATTAATACTAAAGTTAGGCAAAATATACCCAACCCCATTAAAAAATAGCTTTCAAAATTATATCCTATCAAAGATACAACCGATGTAATTAAGATTCCTGTTCGTTTTTTCATAAAACTTGTTTAATTATTTTCTGCTAAATTAATATAAATTATTAATATAATACCAATCTATACGAAATATTTTAAAAAAAGTTTCATAAAAATAAAAAACCCCTGCCGAAACAGAGGTTAATTAAACAAAGCATTATGAAGAATGCCTACAAATCTACTTAGAAAATCTTTTCAAAACAAATTTAACGATTCTTTTTGCTAATAATTTAAAGAAACCCCCTTTAGCATCGACTTTCACCTCCAAACCTTCAGGGGATTTTTTCACGTGAATGTCAATATTCTTACCGTCAAGGTTAAATTCTTTCGTCAATTCGTTTTTAACTATGTTTACGTCCACGTTTTTTGTGTCAATATCTACTTTCAAGTTTACTCCGTCTTTTTCTAAATCCATGTCGAAGTTATCTGTATCTATTTTAATTTTTTTCTTTGCCATTTTAAAACTCGTTAATTAAACATATTGAAACACTTGGATAGTCCTTTGCCATTTTTACCATTCTTTCGTAGTCTGGATTATTATTCAATACTAAACAACCCTCTGACCAACCGCCTATTTTAGTGGCTACTTGTTGGCTGCCTTTATTATAAGTTGCTCCGTGAATATTCATGTAAATAATATCCGTTTTTATTTCTGTTGTAGGATTCGTTTTACCATCGTTTGTGAAGTCGCGTCTATATGGAACACCTTTACGTTGTCTAAGTGCCTCCATTTTGCCTCTATGAAGCCCGTAAGAATAAGCATCGTAATTCCAAAGGTCAGCTTCCATTACCGCGGTTCCTTTATTGCCTTTGTTTGTAGTGCATGAAGTTACGAACTGAAATTTCTCACCTATCCAAACGTAACATTTATCGTCAAACTGATCGTTACCGTCTTCATTAGAACGAACAAATAATAACCATAAACCACTTGGAATACTTTTGTAGTTAGGCATTGCTTTTACTCGTGCTAATAATTGATTATCTGTGTAACTTTTAACGTTGCTCATAACTTAGTTTTAAGGTGCATCGTAGTGTAATACTTCTTGCTTTCTCTTTTTAGACTCGTAGCTTATAATCGCTGTGTCTTTTATTGGTGCAATTGGTTGTTGTTGATCTTTTGTAACTGATTCTTTTTCTAAACAGTTATAAAGACGGACTTTTAAATCTTGCACCTCAAAGTGTGTATATCCTAACCATAATGCAAGTACACCGATTGCTCCGTGTTTTTTTACTACTTCTAAAATTTGATTTGTTAAAGGTATCATAGTTTAATTAGTTTTCAAAAGGTGGCGGGGTTGGTTTTGGCTCGTAAGGAATCAAGTCAAGGTCTTTAACCCAAAGATAATCACGATTAACACACTGCTCCATTTCTTCTACTGATATAACCCAATTATCATTCAAGTCTTGAATAGGATTAAAATAAGAGTCAGGTGCATACCATTGACCTACTAATTCGTCTTTTTGTACCTCTGTCAATAGTCCGACATAGGTTAATTTTTGTTCTGTTGTTAAATCTGTTAGTTTCATATTATCTACTAAGTGCTGTATTAAAAGTATTTATTCGATTGTTTAGATTACTTACATCTGTATCAGTTAAACCATCTCCTATTGAAGCAAAAGCATAGTTTCTTTGCGTGTAAAAAGACGGTGTGCCTCCTAAATTATATGCTCCTAAAAACACATTAACATCAAGCCTTGATCCATTTGCTCCTGTATATGTGCTTCCCAATTGAGAATTGTTTTTGAATAATTTTAAACTTGTACTTGAATTTCTTGTTGAAATATATATACCTGTACTATTAGCATTAGCAGCTGTTATTCCGTTTAAATGAACTCTATTATAACAATTTCCATCAGCAGCTTTTAACCATAAATCAGTTCTTGTTGAACCATTCGCACCACCTAAATCAGCTCCATCTAATGAACTATTTGTTCTCGAATAAATAGACATATGAAAAGAATCATTTGTGCTAAATGCTGTATTTGGATTTAATCCTGTATTTGCATATCCATTGACTCCGCCCGTATATCCATTAGAGTTATGTGTTGCGCCTCCACTAAATGATAATTGATATTGTGCTGTGTTTTTAAGGTTGTAAGAATTACTTGTAGCACTTCCACCAACAAAAGGATAAATCGCTTTTGTCTTAGTCCACAAATTATCAGCTTTTAATCCTATTACTAACTGATTAATAGCCGCTTGTTGAGTAGGGTCTGTAATTGAAGCAGCTGTTATAAATGCTTGTGCATCGGGATCAGTTGTTGGCAATCCTGAAATATCCGTTAAACCCGCCCAACTATCTGCATGAATATCACCCCAACCAATAGCATTGTTTGCTCCTTGTCCCCAACCTATTGCGTTGTTAGCTGCACCATCACCCCATCCGTTACTATTTGCCATAATTACGCTGTTTTATCTCCCCACATATACCAACTGTCGGTATCGTGTTTTCTTAATGTTATAACTGAATATTGTCCTTTTGTCTTATATTCACTGTTGTAGCTTCTTAAAGTTACACCAACAGCGGGTGAAATAGTTACTTGTCCAGCTCCCATTTGATAAACATAAATTACCGTTCCAATAGGAAAAGCAATATTAGAATTCAAAGGTATTGTAATCGTTTTAGCAGTCGCTGCATTCATTTCAACAATCTTGTAAGACTGATTTAAAGCAAGTGTAGTATCGTCTGTTACATTAGAATGAGCTAATTGCTGTATTTCAGCCCCTGTAACGTACTTTGAGTCGTATGTACTACCATTGTAATCAGCGATAGGCAATCTATCGTTATACTCAAGCGTTGCGTTCTTTGCTGTTAGTTGACTTATCTTTACGTTCGCCATTTATTTTACTTAAATATATTTGTAACTTCTTTATGTTTTCTTGCTTTGGATTGTACCGTTTTTTCATATAAACCAACCAAAATAATTATTATTAGTATCTGGGTACATATCTCCGTTTGAATTAAGATTGTACTCTGGAAATAAATTCATATTAAAACTCATGTAATCTATAAATCTTTCTGTATAGTGTTGAGCTATGCTTCTTTCTTTTTCAATTAAGAAATCGATTTCGTTTTTTTCTACGTTTGTGGCATTCTCTGAATTATGCTTATAAACCCCTTTATTTGCGATTGTATAAGCTGCAAAGGGTAAGTATTCAACCATAGCCCAATGTATCAACATAGGCTTTATATACGTTGTTGTAAGGGATAAATAATCACCTGTCAAATCATCGTTTTCAATATCCGTCTTAATCTTGTCTAAAAGACGAGTTCCTAAGAAGTTTTGAATGTGAATATCTTGAGCTACTTTAATCCATTGTATAAAGTTGTCTGTATCCACGTTGCCATTCATAGCAGTAAACTTTACAACATCATCTCTCGTAATTAATAATACTTCTGCCATCTTATTTTTTGTAATATCCTCTGTTTGGCATATCAAAAGGTCTTTGACTTACCAAAGTTGGATTTTTAATTATGTAACCTAATTTTTCAGCTTTACGTCCAGCAATCTGTTTAGCTTCATTCACATCAATAGCTTTACCCTCAAATGTTGCATAAACTTGTTTGTTCCAACGGTGGTAACAATTAGGACCGCCTTTATACAACCATACAGAATATTTAGCAGCTCCGTTTATACCAAAACCCGGGTTAACAGCTTGTCCATCCATTTTAAGAATATCTTCTTTGCGATAAACTTTATTAGCTCCCATCATTGCTTTACAAAATGGTCTGCCTTTTCCTGACTTACCTCCTGTATCACCAGCGTAAACATAACGAGTTAAAAATTTAACACCGTCAATTACCGCATCTTGACCGCTTCTTAAATTTGGTCTTGGGTCGCCTGTGCTAACTAAATTTACAACCTTAGACAATAAACTTTGTTTAGGCTCTTTACTTAGTATTTCGTTATCTAAATCGTCTGTATCGTAATCTACTTCGTGTTCGTCTATTAATATCCATTCAGGATCAACGTCTTCGCCTAAGTCAATTAATGCTTGTGCTAACGCATCAGTTTGTGAACTTAATTCCGTTCCTGTTTCTTCTGCTACTTGTTCCTCTGTTTGTGCGTTTTCTAAGTCTGTAAATTCTAAAGGTTGAAGCGTTTTAAAGAATAACTTTAAAGCAATTCCATTATAAGCTAAAATCGTATCAAACGCATCTAATAATTCCTCTTGTAATGGCTTAATAACCATGTTATCAAATAGAATACTTGAGTTTTGTAGCTCGTCTGCGTTACTTGAAAACCCATTGCTTGAAGCAATACCAAATAACAAAGGTGAAGTAACGTTATGTCCTAACATTATCTTACGTAAACATTCTTCAGATAAGTACGTGTAATGGTCTGGAGCATCATTTAAAGGTATATCGTCAACAGTAGTTTTAGATTCTTGGTTTAAGTTAAAAGCTACGATTACTTTTTGACCTCTCGAACCTGTTAATTTACTTAAAACTTTATTTGAAATAATTTCTTGTTGTTCCTCACTTGGAACACCGTTGTTAAAGTTCACAACCTTAGTACCCGAAAATCCGTTTTGAACCTCGTTAATTAAATAGTCAGCTACTTCTTCTTCAAGTAAAGCGTATGGAATAGCACCTTGATAATCAGGATAAGCATAATACTTCATTCCAACAGCATAAGGCTTTACAAATAAAATTTCTATTTGCTCATTTGAATATCCAAATGCAGGTATTCTTTTAGGTGCGTATTTCTTAACGTCTAACCAATTATCAGAATAATAATATGCCTCAACTTCACCCTCTTTATTGCACTTTTCAGCTCTTAATAAGTTAACAGGTATATGATAAGCCTTTAAAATAGTCTTGTGGTCTTTTGAATAATGTACTTGGATAGCGAACTGCCCTAACATTTTTCTATCCATAACCATTTTACGAATACAATCTTTATTGAACAAAGTCATCATTTGGGCGTACTCATTTGGCTTTTTAGAAGCATCTAACGCACTCAAACCGCGTCCATATACTAATCTACTAATATTGTTTATAATCGCGTTATTTGTCGTAGAATTCGTGTATCTGTCGATTAGATATTGGTAGTAATTATTGTCTTCGCCAAATTCAACCCAAGCATCTCTTTTAGATTCTTGAATCGTAGGCGTTGTATAAGCACTTAAATTTAAAACGTGTATATTACTCATAAACTATAAATGTATTGCCAGTAGTGTTTGAAACATACTGTCCGTTGTTAACTGAAAAACTTACTATACTTTGGTCTGTACAAAATATTCTATCTCTGTAAATTATTTCAGTTCCGTTTTTTATTTCTAAATTGTAAAAATGATTTTCAACTAAAGCAAATTCAGCTTCTAAAGTTGAATAATAATCTCCCTCTGTAAATTCCCATTCTTCTAAAGATACCGTTTCATTGGTTTGATCGTCCGTTATTTCAACCGTATCAAAAGTCGAACTACGTGGAATAAACACAAAAGTTTGAGGAGTTACATCTGTTGTTAGTACAATCATATATCTATAACGCCAAAACTTAGAAATTGTCCAAAAACAAAAAACCCCACCGTTATGGTAGGGTCTTTCTGCAAGATATATATGGATTAATTGGTAACGATTAAAGCGTCATCAGTACCATCGTTAAAGATAGCAGCTAATTCGCTTTCAGTAGTACAATCTAAAAAGTTTGCTGGGATTCTTTCCATTGCAGTAAATGTCAAGTTATATCCGTTGAAATCTCCCATTGCAGTTCCTGAAGAAACAGTACCAGCAGTTACGTCGCATCCTTGCTCAAGTCCAGCCAAGAAATATTGGTGGTCGCGAGTTTCAACTACGATTCTTGGACGTCCGTAAGCTAACATTTTTACATTCTTGTGTGTAGCGATGTCTTGCTTTTTCAATTGTGCAGTCAATACTTGCTCAAAAAATGTAGTACCGTTTTCTCTTGAAGTTTGGATAGTTTGTTCAAATCCATTAGCACCTTTCAACTCATATTTGTACAAAGACAATTGAGAGGCTGGAGTCCACGCTTCGATTACATCAGAATTACCCGAAGTACCGTAAGTAATGTCTTCTGTTGCTAAATCTCCATAGTTAATGAAGTAAATGTTTAAAAGTCCTGAAATTGCATCTTTACAGGCTTCTAATCTTCCGTTTGCTATATCACAGCTCATTTTATTATATTTTTAATGTTAAACAAAAAAGGGAAGGCATTTTACCTCCCCTCGTTTTAAGTTAGTTTATATTAGTTAGCAGAGTTTGTAATACCGTAAGTTACAACGTCAGATGCAAAACCATACTTAGCATCAGCAGTAAATCGCATAACTACTCGTACATTTTGTGAACCGTCATTGTCAGCCATATCAATTACTCTTACTTCGTTCATATCATTCATCAAACCTGTTGCAAAGTACAAGTTAGAAGTTTGAGAAAGTAAAGCAGTATTAGCAGCAAGTCCGTTAGCCAAGAATACAGGAACACCGTCAAAGAATAAATCACTTAATGATTGGTTAGTTCCTTTGTTATCGTAACCGTTAGCACCTACTCCAGCAGCAGCAAATCCACCCAATGCACGAACGTAAGCTCTGTAAATGTTAGAAGAAACATAGATTTTCAAATCTTCTTTTCCGTAAAGAGCAGCAGGACAAGCATCAACAATTTTACCAAGCTCTGTGATTACGTTAGCAGCTGTTACAGTAGTTCCAGCAACTTCTTGAGCAGCAGGTAAAGCAGCATCAGTTGTTAATTGTGTCATGATACCAGCGAACTGACCAGCAGTTGCGTTAACACCTTGCCAAATAGAAGTTTCCATTCCAGCAGCTACTTTTTCAGCAGCGTGTGCGATTAAGAAATCTGCGAAAGACTTAGGTAATACGTCGAATGCAGAATAACCCATTTGGATAGCATCCCAATCTGAACGGAAATCTGATTTACACAAAGTCAAGTTAACTTGGAAAGATTCTGGTTGAAGAACTCTCTCTGTCAATGTGATAGTTGAAGTAGGGTCATAATCACAAGTTGCATTTTTGATAATGTCATCAGTAGCTACTCTTTTGATTACTTGTTTGTACTTCACGTTTGGCATGATAGTCATACCGCCTTTTTCTAATGTTGGAGCAGACAATAAAGCTGCTGCAATGTACTTACCTGAAAACTCTCCAGCGTAAGTAGTTGTGATTGAAGTTGTTGTTGGCATTTTTTTTTATTTAAAAATTAATTGTTACTTATTTAGTCTTTCTAATACTGAATCCATAATAGTGCGAGGTCTTTTAGATGCAATTTTAATAGATTCTACTTTGTTTTCGTTTTCTGGGTTGAAAGAAATTGGTTTAACTTCGGAAAGTTCTACTTCTTTTTCTTCTTTCAATTTGCTTAATTCAGCTTTTAAAGTTTCGTTTTCAGCTTGTAGTTTTTCGATTTCAGAAAAGAAAGTTTCTTTAACTACTGATTCGATAGTTTTCTTAGGAGCTGTTTTTTCAGTTTCCATTTCTTCTTTCTTTTCAGTTTCTACTTCTACTTCTGCTTCAGGAGCTTCTTCTACTTCTTCTTCTACTTCTTTCTCTTTCACTTCAGCGATTATTCCTTCTTCTACTACTACCAAAATACGTCCATCTTCTAATTCGTATTCTCCAACAGGAACAGGTATTTTTTGTTCGTCTTCTGTTACGATAAAGATTTCGTTTCCACCTTCGAATACATCAGCTTCTAAAACTGTTACACCGTCAGCTAATTTCATTTGCTCAAGGTTTACTTCCATTCCGAGCAAAGTTTTGATTTGGTTTATTAAGCTATTTTTCATTTTTATTTATTTATTTATTTTCTTAAAAAGTTTACTGCGTCCATATCCCAACCATTACCATAAATGCTTGAAACACTTGCTTTCAATTTAAATGCCGGGTCAGTTTCTAAACCTAATTCTTTTGATTTTTTCCAAATGTTATCACCTTCATTTTTTAATTTATCAAAATCAGCCATTAATTTTTTATCCAATGCTTTAAATTGACTTTTAAATGCACTAACTTTATTTATTAACTCAATAACTTGTTGGTTTTCTTTTCTAAACAATTCAATTCTATTTTCAAAATCTTGAATCATTCCTAATTCAACTTCATGCGAAGCCAACTTAGTTTCTTCTTTGAATAGTTTACCGTAAACTGTTTTTAGTGTATTCATAACTTATTAACTTTTGAATTTATACTTGTTCCTTTTTTAGCTGTTTTGACGAACGATAGTTCTTACTCCGTTGTCTTCTGTTACATTTACTACATCTGTTCCTGTACCAGCTGTTTTTCCTATTCCTTGAGCTTCTAAGCTACCGTCACAACATTTCTTTTTGTATGTTCCGTCTTTACATAGACATCCTCTTTTTCCGCCTCGTGGGCTAACTTTACTTTCTGTTTTCATATTTATTTATTAAGTCTTTTAATTTTTCAATCATTTCTTGTTCTTCGTTTTCTTGTAGGCTCATTTCGTATTTGTCTACAAAATAACCCTCGATAGAAAATCCTTTAACTTCACCCGCTTTTACCTTATTCCAAATCTCATCGTTGTTTACTTTCATTGAAATCATCCAAGTTCCCTTAGGTAAGCTAAATCCGTATTTAACTGACTTATCTAATTTCTCATCTTCAATAATCCAACTTTCTACAACTGACATTCCCTCTAACATTTTCTTTTCGTGCTCTAAGGTTGCGTTGTTTTGGTTGGCTCTCATTAAGAAAAGTTCAGATGCTTTACGTACTGTGTCCTCACTAAAATAAATGTAGAACTCTTTGTCTTTATTCTTACGATAGATTTGTTTGTTAGGAATTAAAGCAGCACCCATTAGAATACGTTTCTCTGTGTCTACTTCTTTCAGTTCTACTTCGTGTTTTTTTAAGGCTACAAAGTTTTCTTCGATTGCTGGACTTTCAACAACTGAAACCGCATTGATACCACTTGTAATTTTATTATCGTCAATCAGTAATTCTATAATCTCGAACTTTTCCATAACTCTTTAACTTATAATGTTGCGTTTTGTACTCTATTTCTATCTAAGGATTGAGCAGAAGTAACTTCACCACTTACCACATACGCTTGTACAGGCTGTTGTTGTAAAGTTGCTAATTGGTTTATTCCACTTGTGCCTATCGTATTGAATTGTGCAGTCATTCCACCACCACCAGCCGCAGCTCCACCCCCACCTGAAGGAGAAGTAGAAGTAGAGCCTCCGAACTTGGACTGTGATATTTTAGCAATATTAACGGCAGCAAAAGCACCTGCTAAACCAGCTTGAATAACAGGATAAGCAGGGAACACAGCAGTAATAGGTGATTTTTGAGCAGTTTTATATGCTTCGATAGTTCCCTCAATACCAGCAATAGTTGCACTTGCTAATTTAGCCGCTTTATCAACTTGAAATGCTCTCCTTGCTGCTTTTTCATTTTGACTTCCAAATAAAGTAGTTATTTCAGAAATAAGTTGTAATGAGTCTTTTGCTATTTGAAATTTAGCACTCATTAATTCTTCTTCAATTTCTTTCTTTTTTTCAGCTTCTTCTTTGGCAATTTCAATTTTTTTCATAGAGGCTTCCATTTCTATTTCAACCTCTTTTTGTTTATCGTCAATTAAACCTTGAATAGTAAAGCCTCGTGTTTTTAATCTGTCTTCTTTATATTTTTCACGTAATTCTTTTAATTCTTTTTCTAAATTTTGATCTATTAATTTTTCAGCAGCAGCGTACTGTTCTTTATCTACAATTTTATCCTTAGAATTTGCCTCTAAATCTTCTTTCTCTCGTTTGTATTTTTCTTTAATTATTGTACGTTCTTTTTCTATACCCTCTTGCATTAATGCAATCTCTTTATCTCTATTTTGACGCGTTAAATCAAGTTTTTCTTTTTCAGTTTTAGAAGTGGTTGATGATGTTGATGTTGATGTAGTTGGTTTTTTCTTGCTTTCTATATCTAATATTTTAAGTTCATTTTGTTGATCTAAAATATCATTGTTAATTTTTTCAATCTCGCCTGATAATTCTTGTAATGAATCCGTTAAACCTAATCCTTCACCAATAAATTCATGCTCTTTTGCTAATAATTTAAGAAAAACTAATCTTTGTTCTAATTCTTTTTTTCTTGTTTGTTGATATTTTATCGAGGCATTTATTTTAGCTTTTTCCAATTCTAAAGTGCTTTTACCCTCCGCTTCGGCAAGTTTAATTCTACGTTCATAAGCGGCTTGTTCACTATTAAAATTTCTTTCCTTTACTACTTGAAGTCTTTGTTGGTCTTTTATTTCTTTATCTATACGTTTTTTCTCATCTTCTGACCTTTTTTTAGCAGCAAAATTTGTCAATCCAATTAAATCTCCCAACGCTTTAAATCCGTTTATCAATGGAGAAAAAAGTTGTAAAACTTTATCAAAATTTGCAACTAATAAACCTATACCCACTACCAAAGCCCCGATACCTGTTGAAACTAATGCTATTCTAAATGCTTTTAATCCAGTTGTAGCGGCTCCCGTAACAAAAGTTTGTACAGTTGTTACAGCGTTTAATATAGCAACACCCGCAGCACTTGCTTTTGCGGCAGCACCCATAGCTTTAAATGCTGGAATAGCCTCATTTACAGCAGCGATACCTGAAGTTAAAGCCACAGCAGCATTTAACTTAATCATTGTTCTCTCCATTTCTTGAGATTCAACACCATATAAAGCGATAGCACCTTCTGCCGTAGCAAATGCACCAGCAACACCACCAACAGCCATAGTTAACTTTTGTGCCATAGGCATTGAACCAGCATCTACTTGCCTATCAACTTCTTGTTGAGTACGCAAATAGTTTTGAGTAGCAACCATTAAATCTTTATATTCTTGGGTTGCTTGTTTACCAGCTAAAGCTAATTCATATAAACGGTCTTCCGCTTCACCCATTCGTGTCGTCAACGGTTGTAACTGTCCGTAAACTTGTTCGAAAGTACCGTCTAAGTCTGTTGCCGTTTGATTTAATTGAGTATAAGCACCTCTAAGGTCTGTAACTTTTTGTTTAGCGGCTACGGTAGCGGCATCAGTTTCACCAAGCGTATTATTTAAGTCCTCAAACTCTTGTTCAGCTTTAGCGATTTCTTGGTGCAACCTTTTAAACTCATCTTGAGTAGTTGCTGCGTTGGTCTGTACGTTTAATTGGACTGTCCTTGTTTCCATTTATAGTTTTTTCTAAGTTGTTGTTTATAAATCTTTTTAAATTTTGGAGTGTATTCGTGTTTTCCTTTGGCAATATCAACCACCTCACTCACGTTATAAAAATCACTCGTTTTTAACAGTTCTAAAATTAAACCTATCATTGCTGTATTATTGTTATTTGGTTACTTGCTTGGCTTCCGTCAGTAAACGTATATGTAACTGTCAAAGTGATTACTTGTTGACTGCTGTTTTCCGTTACAATGTTTTGGAATATCTCTGTTATTATCTCATCGTTGTTTTCTGCTAATAAATTACTTGGACTATTCGTGTTTTCAGGAATACAAACTTCAATCGTTGAACTACTTGTAATTGTACTTGGTGTAATGGTAACGCCTCCAAAACTTGTTGTAATATCTGCACTTACCGCACCGTTTGGTAAATTAACACGAACGTCTAAACATTGAGCATCTTTATTTGGTTGGATTATATCTTGAGCAATCAACGGACGAAAATCTAAATATAAACTAAACTCTACTTCACCGTTTGTAAGATTAGATTTCATTTCGTTTATGATATATCTCTTATCTCTTATTATAAGTCTGTCATTTAGCCTTAAATTAGTTAATAGGCTAATTGGCAATATCGTCTTTACGTGGACCAATCTGTTTTTAAGATTGAATAAATTAGTTAAATACGGAAAATAGTAAGTAGCGTATAAACCTTGTTGAATTGTTTCATTATGAATAATTGAATTATCTGCTCCAAAGTTTAAACTGTATTTCGTGTTTTGGTAAGTTAAGTCCTGACCAAACAAAGCGTAAGTGTCAATATTGAAATGAGTCGTACCGTCAAAGAATTTAATGTCATGTGCTAACGATTGACTTGAACCGTACAAATACATTAAACAAGGCTTAGGAACGTAAGATTGAAAATTCTCATTTAAAGCATATCCTAAAATTGCGTATTGACCACCTCCATTAATTGCTCTTGTAAAGAGTAAATTCTCAAATGGACTTTCTACTGTGTATTCTTCACCATCGTAAGTAAATTGATATTCTAAGTTTCCGTACTGTTGGTTGTTCGTCTTAAAATAGTCTTTGTTTACAAACGATTCGCTATCCTGATATTTAAAACTAATTTTCTTATACAACTTAATTCTCTCGTAATCAATCTCATCTGTAATTGTGTATGGAGTAATATCTACAATTGCACCTTGACCGTACCAATCGTCTAAAGGTAAAACCTCATAAACATCTTCTTCAATACCTACGCAAGTCATGTTAAACTCCTTTAAAACCCCAGCGAAGAAATCAGCAATCTTCATGTCAGGCAATACGTTGTTTAAATTTACGTTTCCTGTTAATGAAGTTGTTACCGTACTCATTTGAGCATAATTAGTAATTCCATTCGTACCCAACATTTGATATATAATATACATATCCACATCCATAGCAGCAGTTGCTCGAAGTCTAAATGTTAAAACGGTGTTTAAACCAGCTGTATTTTGAATGCTAATATTTCCGTATGTTCCTGTTGAATCCCCTTGAACAGTTTGAAATAAATTACCGTCTTGATATACGTCTATATACCAAGTACCAACAGCACTTAAATTAAGTATGTCAAACGTAACTATGTGGCTTTGAACACCTATTAAATATTGTACGTTTATTTCGCTTGTGTAAATATTTACATAGTTAGCTGGATTCGGTAAACTTGGATCAACAACCGTTGCTACAATTTGGTCAATATCAATATTTGACTGTTCACTTACCCAAGTATATTCAGTTGTATTTTTACCCCACAAGAAACATTGTGTAAATCTTGGATCACTTAGAAATGTACCTTGAAATGTAACACCGTAATCTGTTTCAATAGCTTCAAATATTTTACTAATCTTTACAGCAGGAAACAACTCATCGTATTGAATGGCATGAGCATTTTGAGTAATATCTTGTGTTCCTGAATCGTTGTAAGTCCAATATCTCGTGTTGGCAATTAGTGGGTAACGTACATCATAATCCGTAGCTAAGTCCGTGATTCTATCGTACACCTCCGTAGAATTAAACTCAAACTCTAAACTACTTAAATTTAAGTTAAACAATTTATCCTCTCCAAACTTATCTTTCAACGCAAGAATATCACCGTAAAATGTAATTGTATAACTTTCTACTTGTCCGTTTTTTACGTTGGCTTTTTCTAACTGAATTTTACCTCGTCTGAATGGCGTTAAATCGATTTCTATCCATGCTGTTCGTCTTTTGTTAGAGTCAATGGTCTGTTCTACGTCTGACTGATAGAAGTGGTTAAATATCGCATTATTATGCGTTGAAGCTGGAACGGTAAAACTCTGCGAAAAGTCAGTGAATACTTTTGAAATATCTGAAATATTTTGAACACTTGAGTTGACACTAATTTGCTCATCATTGAATAATTCAACTTGCTCACCCTCAATATAAACTTGGACTGTACGCTTCATATTACGTTGTTGATTGCGTTGTAATTAAATTCGAATTCTAATGTGTAGTTGATTGTCTTTTGGTTTATATTCTTGAATAATTCTGTGCTTTGTGTTTTAAGACTTGCTGGATAATTATTTAGAACTATTCTTTCGCTTAGCATGAGTTGTTTAAGTAAATCGTTGTAACTCTCATCTACCCAATCCGTGTTTACCTTAAGTGATTTTTTACCGTTTGTGTTAAAGCTCTTTGTTTGACCTTCCAAAGTATTGTAGTTTGCAAAGGTTGATTGCATTAAATTATAATTCGTGTTTTCAACGCTTAACGTGTCATTAGAAGCAGCATAAAACCATGTCCTTTGCCAACACCCATATTTATTTACAAAGTCGCACACAACAGGCGTATAACGGCAATTTAAGTTTGGTTTAAAAATACCACTCCAAATAACAGCGTTTGAAGTATTCAAAATTTCTAAGCTATTTCCAGCAGCAATATAACTTGGGTAAACTCTAAGTACATCTACAAGTTGATCGTTGTTTAAAGTCTGAGTAAATGAAGCACCTGTAATTAAATTTCTATAACGAGCTTTGTAAGTTGTGCCTGTTTGAACCATGATAAAACCACCGTAGTAATTTGAGTTAGTTCCGTAATTTATAGCAGCATCGTAGGCGTAAGTAAAAGTACCCTCATCGTGTAAAATATCGTAAGTCAAACTTGGGTTGTAACCTTGTTCATAATATCCAAATCCATCAAATGCTTTTAGGTTTATATCGCTGCCAACTTGAGTATATGTACCAGCATCTAATTTAAACTTCTTTATTTTAACGTTACACCATTGTGTTGTTTGACTTGCTGAAAAAGTGTTATAAGGTGTTTGTCTTGTATTCCAAGTAATGTACTCTCGAATGTACGGAGAAATATTGTAATACGTCTTTACGTTGTTTGAGGCTGGAATTAATTTATCTAAAGTGTACTGCGGATTAGCTGGAGCAGAGCCCGTTCCATTCCAAATAAATAATTGAACCTTAGAACCCTCTTGTCCTGTTTCACTAATTTCTACAATATAGGGGCTTCGTGCAAATATACTCATATCATTCGTCTTAAATTCTCTTGTAATATCGTTAATAAATCTTGTTCCATATCTAATCCGTATTTTTCTACTAAGTCATCAGGCAAACTTCTAAAAGCATCCTCAAATGGCTTAGTAAAAAACAAACTTGGCTTAATTCCTTTTTTAAATATTCCACGTGCAATTAAAAACTGCAACCCCTTTCTTGAGGTAAATTGTCCACCAGCGTTTCTTGGTGCTATTCCTTTTCGAACCATCCAACTGTCTAACTTGCTTGGTGGAGGCATTCCTTTTAAACCTTTTACACCACCTTTGCTTTTAAATGAATAAGGTGCACCATGATTTATCTGCGTTCCGTTAACCCCTTTATCCTGAAAGTTACCATAGGGCAACATACTGAAATAAATACCTATTGAATTAGGCATCTGTTTTACTTCACCTTGAATTGATTTAGACAAAGCACCTGACGAGTTTTTTCCTTTAGCCGCAAGTTGACTTCTTGCCTCTTTTACGACCTCATCTCTAAACTTTTCTAAGGCTTGTAATACTTCAGTCATTAGCAAATAGTCATTGAGTTAGACATCAAAATATCTAAGGTCATTGTCCAACCAGCTAAGTAGTTTTCAAACCTTTCTGCAAATGGTTCTAATGTTGCGTTACCCTCCGTTACAAAATTATCAGAGTATAAATCACCACGTCTTAAAACATCGTATAATCGATTCTGAACAGAAAACATTGTATTCAGTACGTCTTGTTCATTGTCATTTCCTATAAATTGGTCCGTAGCTGTGTTTTTAGAAATGTCTACAATATCCATACACAAAATACTTACGTTAAAACGAATGATATTATTTTCAATAGAACTTGAGTTAACTATAATGTGAGTTAAAGGGAATATTGTTTGTTTAGCTAAATCAACTTTGAATATATCTCCCTCCGTAACCGTGTTTATGAACGCATCATTTTCAAAGTGGGTTCTTAAAGTATTTAGTAATGTAAAATAGTTAGCCATGTTTATTTAATTTACGGTTAAATTCTCTGTGTTCAATTTCGTTTTTTTGTCGTTCGTATGTGAGCCACGTGAGGCACTTCCTAACTCCCATTCGGGTAACCTCATCAAACTTTGTAAGGTCGCCTTTAGCGATTGCATAGATTGAATTGTACCATCCCCATTGTTTAGAGAATTGAGTCCGTTCTGAATAGTCGTGTTCAACTTCTGATTCTTCTCCATCTCCTCCTCTAAATATGAAAGAGAAGCTTGTACTAAGTCGTTTCCTAAACTCCAAAAAAAAAGCGTAGCACCCATAACCACGTCAAGCGGTGCGTATCTCATAGCCTCTGCGAATTCGTCAGTACCGGTATATGGTAATATTTGGTAAGTGTCTTTTCGTTTTTGAGTAATCGGTCTGTACATTACAGCCATAGCCTTGTGGAAGTTTTCTACGCTTCCGATATTAGACTCCAAATCAATGTATTCTCCAAAACTCATTTCTTCTAAGTTTGGAATAAATCCAAATTCGTGTTCACCTAATTTAAACCTATTTTGAAAAGCAGGTTTTTGTTTAAATAATTCCGCAAAGTGATTGGTGAGTTCTAAAATAGAATCCCAACGTATCTGCAAAACATCTTTCATTTCTAAGCCACAAAATATTTGGATAGTTCTTTGTGCAATTAACTCATTATCGTTGGACTTATCAATAAGCTTTATAAACTCTTGATAGGCTGTTAATGGAATCTCACTTAGTTTAGTAGGAACTTTTAGTTCTGCTTTCATATTTGTTTAACTTTTATTTTTAGAATTGTAGTAAGCAAATGCAATATCGTATGCTTGTGTTAGCATTTTTGTGTGCATTCGTATTTTCATAGGGTCATTAAATATTATTTTCACCTTTTTTCCAGTCTTATCCTGAATGAATTGCTCAACTGTGTGTACCATTATCGGGAGGTCATCTGTCATTGGTGTAAATTATTTAATAAAATACTGTCCGTAAGTTGCGTTTATTCCTAAAGTTTCCATTTCATGATACCTCAAAGCATCAATAGCATGGTTAAAATTGTCAATAGGTTTATTTAAACGCTTTCCTGTTTTATCTGAATCCCAAGTATAGGCCCGAAGTTCTTTTATTAAATTAACGCTGTTAGAAGTAACTAAATACTCTTGCTGTTGCATTGTGTCAATACCAAAGTTTATCGAGTCCTTTCCTTTTGTTACGCCTTTAATTGTTATGCCGTATCTCTTTATATCGTCTATTGATTTAGGCTCTGAACTATCAGCATATACCACTACGTGTTTTGGTAGTATCTTTGCAATATCTGAATTAAGCATTCCTGTTTGATAAGCAAGTTCGTTGATTATTCTTTTACCGTTCCAATTATAAACTTCTATTATTGCAGTTGGGTCTACGCTATACCCAAAATCAAGACCAATTCCTATTAATTTAGCTTCAATAGGTAATTTATCTATTTGCTTCCAGTTGCTAAATATAACACCTTCTAACATTCCTATCTCACCTAAACCATACACACGCCACCAATTAGCCCAATAGCTACTTGTTTCTGCTTTTAATCGCTTATTTTCTATTTGTTGAACTATGTCAATATCTAAAGCTTCATTATCTTTGTACGTTAAAATTAAAAAGTCGCTATTCTCATCGTCTTTTAGTTCCGTATGTACCCAAAATTCATTAGCTGGATTGAAGTCTAAATAAATAGCTTTCTTTGTACGTATTGCTAACTCATTATAAGATTCAAAGGTTACGTTGTTACATTCGTTAATATATAGAACATCACGACGAGCACCACGTAACTTACTGCTATCGTCCGCACTAAAAAATTCAAAAATGCTGCCATTTTTAAATTTATAAGTTAGTAATGATTTATTAAATTGCTCATCATTAAAACGGTTAGTCCATTTAAGTATTTTAACAAAGTCTTTTAAAGCACCTCTACGTAAATGTGGTATTGATTCAGCAACTACGCTTATTTCTAAGTTAGGTTGTTGTATTGCTTTATTTATTAAGACTGCTAATATAGAATAAGTCTTGGAAGCCGAAGTTCCTCCTTGAATTATTTTAATCCGTCTTTTTAAAGCAAGTACCTTATTTGTCGCTGTTGTCCTCTTGAACATCTGGAAATAAAGGTTGTTCTAAAATCGTTTGTTCTATCTGTTGTAATGGAGCACCGTACCCACTATCCATGAGTGCTTTGTAAGCTGCTACATCCCCCTCACGTGCTTTTTTAATTAAAGCCAAAGTCATTAAATCCTCTTGGCTCATTATTTCACTATCTCCTGTTAATGGATTTTTTAAGTTTTGATTAACTTCTAACCAATAACGCGCAATCGTACTCCTGTTCTTGCTTCCCTTAGGTCTGCCATTAGGATTGCCGCTTTCGCCCTTTTGCCATGCAGGCTTCAAATTATCAATTTTATCCATAAATCGGTGTTTTTTCGGTGTTTTATTATGCGAAAATAATACTTTTTAATTTGTGCATCATTTCAGCCCTCAATTGAAGTTCAGACATTCTCCACATTTTCTGAATTGCTAAATGCTTTTCAAAATCTTTGTTACATTCATTTATTTTATTTTGCAGTTCCTCATGACTTGAAACCATATAAAATTTAATCTGCTCCTCAAAATATCCTATTTCCGATTTTCTTATTGTATTAATACAATTGACATCAAAAAAAACTACATTATTGCAGAAACCTGCCTCATACCATCTATTTGCCAAATTATTAAATACTGAGTGCGTATAATTATCCTCAATATATAACGAATACCTAAATTGATTTAAAGTTTCTCTTTTTTGCTCCCAAGATAGTTTTTTAATATACTTAGGATTTGCTCCTACATGCTTGTATTTTTTAAAATTTTTATCTGAGGTGCTTAGATATATATTTTCCTGTAAATATTCTTTGAAATATTTTGACCTATTAATTCTAAATGTGCCATAATAAATACAATCATATTTTTTTGTAATTAATGCGTTTGGCTCTCTTGCAAATAAAAGATTAAGATTTAATGTAAAGAATTTCTTTATTGTGTTTCCTTTGCTTTTTATTTTATCATAATTAGCAATTAAATCGTAAGGTTGAAAACCTCCAATGCTTGGCACTATGTTATATTCATTTGATAATACTATTTTTCGCGCGTTAGGATTATTATTTACTAATCTTTTTATTAATTGAAAAGGAGCATATCCCGAAGCATATCCTAAAATTAAAATATCATAACTTTTATTTAGTGCTTTTATAAAATCATTTTCAACACAAAGCAAATCCGCTCCTAAATACTCTGAAATAATAATAGAATTTCTTAAATGCGCATCAATAGCCTTTTTTTTATCTAACTTTTTGTTAGGATATATTTCAATTACTGCAATTTTCACAATCCAACTTTTATTAAAAAATCATTATAACCTATCTTTTGCGCATCAGTATTTAATTTAGTTTTTAATTCTTCCATTTGTTCTAAATTTTCACACTTAATAATAAAATTAACTGATTCAGAAAACTCCTCTACAAAATCAATATCATTAATATCCAATAATTCGTCCGAGTCATTAAATGAATCAAAATTTGGTATTTCCAATCCCCAATCATTCATTATTTCTACATCCCATTCATTTGCCAATGTATCCCAATCCCATTCTCCAAAACCTACATTATCTTTTATTAAAAATTCGTTTTTTTGCTCCTCTGTCCATTCGTCTGCAACTATAATAGGTATTTCTTTCAATCCTATCTCTTTACAAGCTTTTAAACGCATATTACCACCCAAGACAACGTATTTGTTATCTACGTCAGTAAAAACGATTAGAGGGCGTTTATTTAGCATATCAGGAAATTCTTGAATAGACTTAACTAACTTTTGGAATTTTCCGTCTTTTATTATTCTTGGATTCTTCGGGTTGGGTTTAACCTCGCTTATCTTAACTAACTTCATTTTCGTAAGTATTAAATACAGTTTTTAATTGTTCTATTCTGTGTAAAAGGCAAGAAGCACAACTTGTTGGTTCGTTTCTTACTCCAAATACTCTGCTGTGAATATTCATTATTGTTTTTTGTTCACTTGGCTTTACTACATTCGTGTTTTTGTCAAACCATTCCTTTAACCAGTCGTACTCTGGTTGCTCTAAGCATTTAGGCTGTCTGTAAGGAAATAACTCGTTTAACTTTGCTTTACGTGCATCACACCCGCAATCCTCACCAAGCAACCACTTAGCAACCTTTGCTATTCCTGTAACTTCTAATACTTTTTCTACTGTATCTCCTAATCCTTGACTTTCAGCTGCTAATATTTCAGCTTTAGTTCGTCTTTTTCTTTTTGCCATAATTTATTTTTTAAAATATTCTTGACTTAATTCTTGTAAGTCTTTTCTTAAAGCTTCATTTTCAGCTTTTAATCTTTTTACTTCTTTTTCTAATTTACAGTGCTCATGCCAAAATTCTTTTGAACGGATTTTTCTTAATTGAAGTTCGTTTTCTAAAATCTCTAATATATTTTGAAACTGCATAATTTATTTTATTAATTCAAAATCTTCGTTTAAGTAATCTTGGTATTCTTCACCTACTTCTTTCTTTAAAGAATCTTTACATTCTTTTAAAGTTGCCCAAACAGATTTAAAACTAATCCCTGTTTCTTTCTCTATTTGTCTTGTGCTATATCCTGTATCTCTGTAAAGTTTAAATAACATTTGATCGTACCAATGCCAGTTGTTTATGGTTTCAGATATTTTAATGTCTATTATTGTTTGTGCATTCGTCTTTTCGTATGGCTCTCCATCGTCTTTTATTTGAATTGCCTCTGTTAAACTTACTTTCTCCAGCTTATTCTTTGCTTTCTCGTAATCGTAAAACATATTCCTAAGTACAATCCAAACAAAACCTTTATAAATAGTTCCATTGCGGTAAAACCTTTCGTTGTTTTCGTGTTTTGCTAATTTCAGATACATTTCCTGGACTATATCTTCTGCGTAAAACTGCTCCCCAAAGTTGCGTACAATCTTAACCCACTCATTGTGGTGCTCATATAAATGGTATAAGAATTTTTCATTCACTTATCGCAAATAAAAACACAAAACTAAATACAGTCATAAATATAAAAACACGAATAACACTATTCAACATCAACGTTTCATTATACAACCACTTACCAAATCTATGTCCGCTTTCATTCCACATAAAAAGCAAAACAACCCTATCCACAAAGAACAGGGTTGCAAATAACGGTAATACTAAAATCTCTAAAATCCTTGTCATTCATCAAAGTTAACACCTTTCATTAAAATACGCAATTTCTCTTTCTGTTTCAAAATCTAATTGTGCTTCGTATCTTAACTGTTCACTATCAAATCCCCATGACTCAGGATTGCTTGAGATTCTTTCTTCTAACTTTTCACAAATTAATTTCGTGTTTCTGTTGTTTAACATTCCACTTTTCAATCCATCACAATCCCAATCATAAGTGCTTAACTTAACGTCAACGCTTTCAAATTCAAAATCTGAATCTACATTAAAGTCAATGTCAAATTCAAAAAACATTACTCCAAACTTACCGCAGTCAAGGTCAAAATAACCTTTGTCTTTGTTTGTGTCTAAGTTAATTAGCTTCCAATTTCTGTTAAATTCAATAGTTTTCATATACGCTTTGTTTAATTATTTCTTCAAAATTAATATAATTATTTTAATTACAAACAATTTTAGAAAAATATTTTACATTCCTTTTTCGTTAAGATACTTTGCTACTCTCTGAATTGTTTTACTTGTTAAAGATTTACCATTTAAAAAAGTATGGATATTACTTTGGTGTAACTTAGCATCTAAACAAAAAGCGTTTAATGTTATTCCGTGTTTTGTTAGATAATCACGAATCATTTTCCTAATTATCTCATCACTATTCGCTATTATCTTACTTGCTTTCATTTAGAAATTATTTAAGAAGTCTGACAAATCGTTTTTAGGCTGCGTTTGAGGCTGTTTAACGGCGTTTTGATTATCTCTTGGCAGTTGTGCTTGTAAACTTATATAAGCTCCGTTATCGCCTTGTTTTTTCCAACCAGCTAATTCCAACTTTACGCCATTGATTGTTATACTTCCTTTAAAGTCAGGGTGTGAATCTTGTTTTTTAAATTTGTTAGCGGATAGGCTACCATAGTTTTTACTTTCCATTTTTATTTTATTTTATTTTTTAACATTTTAATTATTAAAGAATCAGCATTTAATGTTACTCCTTCATCAGTTGCTATTGTTAAAGCCTTTATTAATTGCTTTAATTCTTTAAGTTCTTTTTTTAAGTCTTGAATTTCTTGATTAATCTCCGGGTTCATTTTATTGA
>Ga0316616_100000050_pt1 | contig 28818 bp, 27 predicted proteins | sample OWC_Aug_M1_C1_D1_FD_207660 | JGI IMG/M metagenome (GOLD analysis project Ga0316616, IMG submission 207660) | Wetland soil microbial communities from Old Woman Creek delta, Ohio, United States - OWC_Aug_M1_C1_D1_B | ecosystem: Environmental > Terrestrial > Soil > Wetlands | place: USA: Ohio... | reverse complement strand
CAACGATCGCTCTGGCAATCGCAAATGATGTAAACAAATATAATGTTCTTGGTCTGACAACACAATCAATCCCCGCAAGTGCTTATGGATTTGTCACGGTAAGAGGACACGTCAATGATATTGATACTTCCGGTTTGACAGAAGGAGCTGTTCTCTACTTGAGTGACGATGTTGCTGGTGAAGTGACAACATCATTACCGGATGCTGGAAACTACAAAGCAAGAATTGGAAGATGTATTACACAGGCAACCGCAGAAAATCACGGTCGTATCAATGTCAGGATATTCCCCGCACAAAAACTTGGAGACCTGTCAAATGTAAGTGTGCCATCTCCTTCCCTTGATGATGTTCTTCGTTTCAATGGAACAGAATGGGTAAACGGGCCGCCATCAGTTGCTTCCGCAACGCCGGGTATTATATTCTATAATGCTTCACCGACGATTACTGCGGTATCAACTGACAATGAGACACCGATATTGACATTATCCAAGATACCTGTAGTAACAGCAGAGCAGACCAACACGATTTCTGTAGCAAGTAATACCGTTCTTGGTTCTGCTTGGTTGTATGACACGGTATTGAACAGGGTAACGATTGATGCAGGTGTATGGGAGTTCAATATATTCGCAGGGGTCAATTCTACTATTGGTGGTAGAGTAACAACCGTCACAAGACAAGTATACTCTGTTCTTCCACAGGATGGCTCTACTTATACAGTAACGATTACTGGTTCTGGAACATCAAGAACTGCCACGGCAAATGGTGGAACACCGTTTGCGCCAGAGAAGATTGACCCTTCTGCAACCAATACAACGGCTTCATTCCTACAGACCCCGAATGGAATTTATCAGATTACAGCAAGAGCATCTGATACAGTAGTTACGATTACAACACCGTTGGGATATACAAACGAAAGTGGTGTTACCTTCAATGTATGGAAAAAATTGTTTGGTGTAACAACTTCAACGATTACATCTATATCACCGAATTATGCACTATGGACGGCTCAATCAACACAAGCAGCCTTCACTATTACTTTAAAACATAAACTTGGTGCGATGACATTTGGAACGAGTAATAATACCACGACGATTACTCTTTCATATGATGGAACAACGAGAAACACCCACTTCAAGACACCGTTGATTACCCTACACGGTAATTTGGCAGGACTTCAAGGTGGAACCGGAACTGTTCCGAATGAAGAATACTACCACTTGACACAAGCAATATATGATAATCTTGTTGCGGGTGGTGGAACATCTGGTTCATCGGGAACCTCAGGCACAAGCGGAAGTAGTGGAACGAGTGGAACATCGGGCTCATCAGGCACAAGCGGAAGTAGCGGAACATCTGGAAGCAGTGGAACATCAGGTTCAAGCGGAACGAGTGGAAGCTCTGGAACTTCCGGAATTGATGGAACATCAGGCTCAAGTGGAACATCTGGAATTGATGGAACGAGCGGATCATCAGGAACATCAGGAAGCAGCGGAACCAGTGGAAGCTCGGGAACAAGTGGCACTTCTGGAAGTTCGGGCACCAGCGGTGATAGCGGAACGAGTGGAAGCTCAGGCACATCTGGTATAGATGGCACATCAGGCTCATCCGGCACATCTGGAATTGACGGCACAAGTGGAAGCTCGGGCACAAGTGGTTCATCTGGAACATCGGGTTCTTCCGGCACCTCGGGCACAAGCGGAAGCTCTGGAACATCAGGCTCCTCAGGCACATCGGGTGTTGATGGAACATCTGGTTCAAGTGGAACATCGGGTTCATCGGGCACAAGTGGAACCTCTGGTTCTTCTGGCACTTCGGGTATAGATGGAACGAGCGGAAGCTCGGGAACTTCAGGCGATAGCGGAACAAGCGGTTCAAGCGGAACCTCTGGAAGCTCAGGCACATCTGGTATTGATGGAACGAGCGGGTCATCAGGAACATCAGGTTCTTCAGGAACCTCAGGCACAAGCGGAAGCTCTGGAACATCCGGTTCATCAGGAACATCAGGCGATAGCGGAACAAGCGGTTCAAGCGGAACTTCTGGAAGTTCGGGAACAAGTGGCGACACCGGCACAAGCGGAAGCTCAGGAACTTCTGGTTCAAGTGGAACATCGGGGTCATCTGGAACTTCTGGTTCAAGCGGAACCTCTGGAACATCGGGGTCATCGGGAACTTCTGGTTCAAGCGGAACAAGCGGTTCAAGCGGAACCAGCGGAAGCTCAGGAACAAGCGGCACTTCTGGAAGTTCGGGCACCAGCGGTGATAGCGGAACGAGCGGAAGCAGTGGAACATCTGGTTCTTCTGGCACTTCAGGTTCAAGCGGAACATCGGGTGTTGATGGAACGAGTGGAAGTAGTGGAACATCTGGAAGCTCAGGAACCAGCGGCTCATCAGGAACCTCGGGCACATCTGGTTCATCAGGAACATCAGGGGATAGCGGAACATCGGGAAGCTCAGGAACATCAGGAAGTTCTGGCACGAGCGGAAGTTCTGGAACGAGTGGTTCATCAGGAACCTCTGGTGATAGTGGAACATCAGGAAGTTCCGGCACATCAGGTTCAAGTGGAACCTCGGGCGATACTGGAACATCCGGTTCAAGCGGAACCTCTGGAAGCTCAGGAACAAGCGGAACATCTGGAAGCTCGGGAACGAGCGGCGATGACGGCACAAGTGGAAGCTCTGGAACCAGTGGCTCCTCAGGCACATCGGGAAGCTCGGGCACAAGTGGAACATCAGGAAGTTCAGGAACCTCTGGTTCATCTGGAACATCAGGAGACACCGGCACATCTGGAAGCTCCGGAACCTCCGGCTCAAGTGGAACATCAGGAAGCGGAACATCTGGAAGTTCTGGAACCTCGGGAGAAGCTGGAACCAGCGGAAGCTCCGGAACATCTGGCGCAACAGGTATAACAGGCGGATATCTTCATACACAATCAACACCAGCGACAGCCTGGGATATTGACCATAATTTGAATTATCAGTATGTTGTTGTTCAGGTATCTAATGAGACAGATTATGTAATAGCGCCAGAAGATATTGAGTTTGTTGATAGCAATAGTATTTTAGTTACATTCAGTAAAGCGGTTTCGGGCCACGCTGCTGTCGTTGTCGGTGGTGGCACATCGGGAACATCTGGTGTGGGAGTAAGTGGAACGAGTGGAACATCGGGCTCCTCAGGCACAAGCGGTTCTTCTGGAACCTCGGGCGATGCAGGAACATCTGGTTCATCGGGAACCTCTGGTGAAGCAGGCACAAGCGGTTCAAGCGGAACGAGTGGAAGCTCTGGAACCTCAGGCGACGGCACAAGTGGAACATCGGGAAGCTCTGGAACCTCTGGTTCGGGCACAAGTGGAACGAGTGGAAGCTCTGGAACATCGGGTGAAACCGGCACGAGCGGTTCATCAGGCACATCGGGCGACAGCGGAACGAGTGGTTCAAGTGGAACAAGCGGAAGTTCGGGCACAAGCGGTTCGTCTGGTACTTCAGGAAGTTCAGGAACATCCGGTAGCGGCACATCTGGAACATCGGGCGATACAGGCACATCTGGAAGTTCTGGAACCTCTGGCGACACCGGCACATCGGGTTCAAGTGGAACGAGCGGTTCGAGCGGAACGAGTGGCTCAAGCGGAACCTCTGGAAGCTCAGGCACAAGCGGTTCATCCGGAACTTCTGGTAGCGGCACATCTGGAACATCGGGCGATACAGGCACATCTGGAAGCTCGGGAACCTCTGGTATAGACGGAACATCTGGAAGTTCTGGAACGAGTGGAGAGGACGGCACAAGTGGAACGAGTGGTTCAAGTGGAACCAGCGGAAGTTCTGGAACATCAGGAAGTTCAGGCACAAGCGGTTCATCCGGCACATCAGGCTCCGGCACAAGTGGAACATCCGGTTCTTCGGGAACATCTGGTGAAACTGGCACAAGCGGAAGTAGCGGAACATCAGGCGATGATGGAACATCGGGCACAAGCGGTTCATCGGGAACATCAGGTTCATCTGGAACCAGCGGGTCAAGTGGAACTTCCGGTGATGGAACAAGCGGCACAAGTGGTTCATCAGGAACCAGTGGAAGTTCTGGCACAAGCGGTTCATCTGGAACATCAGGTGACGGCACAAGCGGAACGAGTGGAAGTTCTGGAACCAGCGGCTCCGGCACAAGCGGAACATCGGGCTCAAGCGGAACCTCTGGCACATCGGGCGCTGGAAGTAATATCAGGTTGTTTAGCTGGACGATTGTAAATCCGACTGCAGGTTCTGGTATTCCCGGCCCACAGTTGAGGGAAGCTCATACAGGCACAAGAATATCGAGTTATGTTACAGCAGCAACATCAGTTGCATTTAATATCGAGGAAAGAGGTACAATCGGGGCCGCCGGAACAGATTTATTGGCTGCCGACCAAACAGCCACTACTACAGGGGCAACTACCACAACACTTTCCAATCCCGGCCTTGCTGCAGATTGTTGGTTGTGGTTGGATATTAGTGCTGTAACTGACACACCAGCAATATTGGTTGTTACATTAGCAACAACTGTTTAAAAGGAAATTGTATGAAATCAAATATACCGTTGAAGAATTTTAGTGATTATTTCTTTGAAAATATTTCTGTGGGTTATACAAATCAATTACAGATAACATCTGTATGTAATGCAAAATGTATGTTTTGTTCAAATGAACAGAACCCATTTGAAATAAAGAGATGCTCTTTCAGACCATTAGAGGAGATAGAGAAGGTTATCTGGGCAACACCGGAAATCAATGGGATAATATATCTCAATGACAGTTTGCCCGGAAGGATATCAGAAGGCGAAGCATTTTTACATCCTGATTTCTTTCAGATTTTGAGAGTTATAAGAGGAAAGTTTAATAATGTGATAAAGGCAACAACAAACGGTTCAATGCTTACACCGGAACTTATTAGACAGATAAAAGATTATGCTCCCTTTGAAGTTGCAATATCTCTGCCTACTATTGATAGGGAACATTGGAAGGAAGTTTTCAGTTTGAAGGATGAGCATTATTATACAACAATAAATTCCTTTCCTCTTTTGGCGAGCCATAATATCGGTGTTACGGCAAATATGACCCCGATGCCGGCTTGGTTGGGATGGAAGGAGTTGGAAGAAACCTTTGAGTTTCTATCCAGAAACGCACGACATATTTTGATATATGCTCCGGGCTATACGAGACTTTCAAAGATACCGGATAAAATGGTATATGACAAAATGGAATTGTCTCTGTTTCTGGAAAAGATGAGTAAAAAATACTCTTTTACATATACTTGGAATTTAGACCCAAGAAAGGCTTTATACATAAGTTACGATGCGATAACCGATGTTATATGGGGATCATATAGATTGGGGCACAGGAATTTTCTATGGCTTACATCGGTAGCTGCAAGGGAAAGGTTTGAAAGACTTTTAAATGAGTTAAGTCTTGGTATCCCGATAAATAGTGTTATAGTAAATGTTCCGAATAATGTTTATGGTGGTAATATCGAATGTGCTGGTCTGTGGATGATACAGGATATTTACGATGTTCTCGATGACTATCTGGCGAAAAATAAAATGCCGGAAACAGTTGTTATGCCAAAGGGATTTCTGGACAAGTATGGTTATGATTTGCGAGGAGATAATATAATAGATTTATTTAAAAAATATCAAAATCTCCATATCGCACTAATATAGAATGGCTACAAAAGCAACAGATTATAATGCAACAACGATAATTACTACCCCACTTGGTGTAAGTCAATATATTGTTGAATGTCGAGGCGGCGGGGGTGGTGGTTCTTATACCGGCTCCAAAACTGCAAGACCGGGCGGAGGCGGTGGTGGCGGTGGATATGCAAAGACCGCAGTGGTTTATGTAATAGCAGGTAAAAATTACACCGCTACTGTGGGTGCTCAAGTTGCACATCAAGCTGCGGGCAACAAATCGGAATTTACGGGAGAAAAGACTACAAGTTGTAGTGCAGATGGTGGTGGAACAACCTCAACATATAAAGGAGGCGCCGGCGGTGCAGGAAAAGTTGGGGATTCAAAACAAACTGGTGGTGCCGGTGGCCAGGCGGACAACACTAATGACTATGGTGGTGCTGGTGGTGGAGAAGGAGCCGATTCTGGAAAAACAGGTATTGCGGGCAAAGCCAATACTACATCAACTGGTGGTGCTGGTGGAACAGGCGGAGATGGTGGAGATGGTGGAGCAGGTGGAGATAACACGAAAGCAGGGAATGATGGAATACAACCCGGCGGTGGTGGTGGAGGAGCCGGTGGTACTAATGACACCGCGGGAAAAGGAGCAGCAGGACGGGTGACAATAACATATACCATACCAGTAAATGTTTTACAGAATGTTGTATGTGTATAAAAATATTTTTATGAGTGAATAAGAAATATGGAATATCATAAAATTATAATGGAAGGTGAGATCTGGGTTGAGAAGGTTGCAAGTCTGCCTCCGTGGACAGCAGCTGACGAAGGTAGATTGGTATATGATTTAGACACCAATAAACTTTATGTTGGCTCTGATACAGCCTGGGTCGAGTCCGGCACAGCTGGAACTTCTGGAACATCTGGTTCAAGCGGAACATCAGGCGAAGCCGGCACGAGCGGCACCTCTGGAAGTTCTGGAACATCTGGTTCAAGCGGCACGAGCGGAAGTAGCGGAACATCTGGTTCAAGCGGCACGAGCGGAAGCTCAGGCACATCAGGTGATACCGGCACAAGCGGGAGTAGCGGAACATCAGGTGATACTGGAACGAGTGGAAGCTCAGGAACCAGTGGTGATAGCGGAACATCGGGTTCATCAGGCACATCGGGAAGTTCGGGCACAAGTGGAACATCCGGTTCGAGCGGAACCTCGGGCAGTTCTGGAACATCGGGTGTTGATGGAACGAGTGGAAGCTCTGGAACCTCCGGCGACACCGGCACATCAGGAAGCTCGGGCACATCTGGTTCAAGCGGAACGAGTGGAAGCTCAGGAACATCTGGTTCAAGTGGCACGAGCGGAACCAGTGGAAGCTCCGGCACGTCAGGTGAAACTGGCACAAGCGGAAGTAGCGGAACATCAGGAAGCTCCGGCACTTCGGGCGATACAGGCACAAGCGGTTCAAGCGGAACATCGGGTTCAAGCGGAACAAGTGGAACATCAGGAAGTTCAGGCACAAGTGGTGATACCGGCACAAGCGGAAGTTCGGGAACATCGGGTTCAAGCGGAACATCGGGTAGTTCTGGAACATCCGGCACTTCGGGAAGCTCGGGAACATCAGGAAGCTCCGGCACTTCGGGCGATACAGGCACAAGCGGTTCAAGCGGAACATCGGGTGATAGTGGCACATCAGGAAGTTCCGGAACCAGTGGAGAAACTCCACAAGTAATTTATGGGGAGGGCCCGCCGCCTTCGGGTTCATATGACGAGGGAACCATCTATATTCAAACAGACGGAACATCAGGAACGAGTGGAACTTCTGGTAGTTCTGGAACATCGGGCACATCAGGAAGCTCGGGCACATCAGGAAGCTCAGGCACATCAGGAAGCTCAGGCACATCAGGCGATACAGGCACAAGCGGAAGCTCAGGCACATCAGGAAGCTCAGGCACATCAGGAAGCTCAGGCACATCAGGAAGCTCGGGCACAAGTGGTGATACCGGCACATCCGGCTCAAGTGGAACATCTGGTTCTTCAGGCACAAGTGGAACATCGGGAAGCTCGGGAACATCCGGCTCAAGTGGAACATCGGGTTCTTCCGGCACTTCGGGTTCAAGCGGAACATCTGGTTCTGGTACAAGTGGAAGCAGCGGAACTTCGGGAGCCTCAACCGTACTTGGAGGATATTTGCATACTCAAACCGACCCAGCTTCAGCGTGGAGTGTATCTCACAGTTTGGGTTATCAATATTCTCTTGTTCAGATTACCAATTCATCAAATAAGGTTGTTATCCCTCAGCAGATAATTCTTACCGATGTGGATAATCTTGTCGTTACATTTACCGAGCCGGTTTCTGGATATGCTACAGTTGGTGGTGGAAGCGGCACAAGTGGAACTTCGGGCACATCTGTCACAGACATTGTAAATGATACATCACCGCAACTCGGCGGTGACCTTGATCTCAATAGTTATTATCTTGATCTTTCTGCACCCGATAATACAAAAGGTAGTGGATGGATAGATACAATAACATTGGGCGAAACTGTTTCTGCCGGACAAACGGTTTACATAAAATCTGATGGTGCTTACTGGTTATCTGACGCAAGTGCTACAACAACAATGCCTGCCGTTGCTATTATGTTGGAAGCTGGCACAGCTGCACAATCAAAGAAAGCATTGTTCTGGGGCTTTATGAGAAATGATGCGTGGAGCTGGTCATTTGGTGGAGATGCTGGTATACTTTATGCTTCAACAATCGTTGGAGAGTTGACACAAACAAAACCATCAACATCGGGTGATCAGGTTCAAGTTATGGGAGTTGCGAAAAGCGCAACAGTAATAATTTTCAATCCAAACTTCGGATTAGCAGAGGTAACATAATGGCTACCCTTGCTAAAATATATGGAATAGATGTATCATCATTGTCAAAAATATACGGTATAGATATATCATCTATAGGAAAGCTTTACGGTGTGGATTTGGAGGCAGGCATAGGTGATATGGAATGGACTATGGAAGGCCCAGTAATGAGAAATAACAATACGGAAGCTTGGACATTGGAAGGCTTCAGGATTATGTAATTATGCCTACTTGGTATCTTGATGTAGTAAATGGGAGTGATTATAGAGGGGGTGACAGTTGGACAGTTCCCGCTGGAGGTTCTGGAACCGATGGTATATCAAACGGAACAACCACCTTTACTTCTGCAACTGCAACCTTCACCGGAATGGAAGGAAGGTATATCTGGATTGGCTCCAATGCTACGACATTATTATTTTGGGGAACAATAAATACCGTTTCCGATGCAAATACGGTTGTATTGAGTGGAACTGTTACTGCTGGGTCAGGAAGATATTTTTATGTTGGTGGTGCTTGGCAATCGGGGGCAGGAGCTCTTGCCGCGAGAACAGCGCCGGGAGACACGATAAGAATTGCAAAAAGCCCAGACCCATATAATGTCGGCACAAATTTTATTTGGACGAATGGAAAAGCAACCGTAAGAACAGGAACGAGGATTGCGACAGTTGCATCTGCTTGGACGGCGAGTGAAAATGTTTTTACCGGCGCGTCAACGAATGCAACTTATAACAATGAAGATGAAGGATATTCTCAATCCATAGCAACAAATGCAAGTTTTGGAACAGGATTATTAGCATATAAAGATTTTGACTCACTTGATTTGAGTGGATATACAAGGGTTACGTTACAACTTTATTCTTCGATTGCATTGTTAGCGGATGATTTATCAATACTTCTCGATAATACTAGCGGTTGTGGTTCTCCCGTGGAAACCATTTCAATACCGCGGGCATTTACTGCTAATATGAAAAGTATAGTTGATGTTCCCTTAGCAAATCCCGCAAGCGATAGTGCGATAGTATCCATAGGTCTACAGGCAAATCGTGATTTTGGAGCAGCCACGGTTTATATAGCGGCAATTTGGGCTTACAATACGGATGACATCGGACTTCATGTGGATGATATGACAGAAAAATCTATCTGGACAGCATCTGCAAATATTACTCTTGGAAATACAACTGTTAGCGGTTATGAATGTATGTCTATAACACCAGCAGCTGGTTTTGGAACTGGTATTGCTTGTTACAGAGATTATGCTTCTACTGTTGATTGGTCTGATTATGATTATGTTTATGTAAAAATATCCACTGGCGCAGCTACTGCGGCAGGAGTTATTCAATTTTATATTGACGATACTGCTGGATGTGTATCACCACTTGAGACAATGACAACAAGTGGTGTTTTAGGAACTGGACAGTTTCACTTTCATAGATTTACAATATCAAATAAAGCGGCTCTTTCTGCAGTAAAGTCTATAGGAATTGGGTATGCCTCTGACCCCGGCACAATTTCACTTTATGTTATGACTATATTTTTAGGTAAATCTGGTGGGTTCAATCCAGATTGTATATTTGGTAAAGATGATACTTCTAACGAATGGTATGCAATAAGAAAATGTCAAGGAACAAATTTTATTGAACTTGGAGACCAATCAGGACAGGTAACAGGAACAGAATTATATTTTAGCGATACCGCATCGGAAACAACATCAGGGTATTGTCAGGAAACATCAATCGGCACGGTAGGCACTCTCTATGAAAGTGGAACAGCTGGAAACCCGATTACTTATGATGGTGGGTGGAATACAGCTACAAATGAAAAAGATGGTATATCTTGGCATGATGCGAGAACCTATAATAGTACAGGATTTGCTTGTGGTGCTCTTAATTATATAACCATCACTAATGTTGGTTTGGTTAGGGCAACTTTTAATGGTGGTACTGGAACCAATATTATCATAGATTCGCCCGGAGTTATTTGTTCAAATAATGCCCATACTCATTCTGCAGCGTCTGGCACCGCCAATTTTAATATTACCATTGATTTCGCCTCATTCTGCTCAACGGTAGTTAATATCGGAGGTCACGACCATACCGTATTGGTGTCAAAGACAGTTAGTTGTGGGTATGCACTTACCGCGAATGCGTTTTTAAAAAGATCAACTCTTACTCTGACAGAAAGTAATGGGTTTATGTCCACATATCCTATTGTTGATATGTCTATTGGGGATGTAAATCAAAATAGATATATTATAGGCAATATCAAACAGGCCGGCGCGACTGGCATTAATCTCCTCGGCGCCCAAAACTTTCTTTCGATAACCGGAGATATTACATCATATTCTGGTCAAACAACGGATGGTATTTACATTAGTACCGGCACAGAGAATTTTGTAAAGATGGTTGGAAATATTGATGGTTGTGATAATGGAGTATATGTATATTATGGTTGTCAATCAGTTTATATATCAGGCCCGGTAATTAAAAATTCCTCTACGGCTGATATCTATGTATATAATGTTACGGGCACATTAAAGGCATACTTTGATAATGTGGATTGTCAAACTGTTGGAAAAGAAGTTGTCTTTATGTCATCACCAGATTTCTGTAGTGGTATAGTATTTTTCTCTCGATGGGATAAAACAGACGGAAGTTTCAGACAATACCATACTGACAGGTCATCAGGTGGCATCGGCGCTATCATCCAATCAAATACGGCTGAGGCGGAGGCCGGCTCCTGTATTCAATGCGAAGTGTCTTGTGATGCAGATTCGTATGCAAGGTTTAAAGTTGCTGGTATTCCTACGGAAACATCAGGTTCAAGAACAATAAGTTTCAAGATAAAGAAAGACGGAACATATGATGGTGATGCAAGACCGAAAGCTGCGGTATTTCAGAATGGTTGTCTGGTAACGGATTATACAGCAATATCGGGAGATGTGACTGAAAGTTATGTCGCATACACAATTACAGCAACAAAACTGGAAGCGGGATATTACGAGTTGTGGTTTGAAGTGAACGGAACAACCGGAAATCTTTACATAGACACAATAACTTGGACATAAATATAAAATATGGACGCATATGAATTAACAATTAAAGGTGAGATATACGCAGACACGACTACTGTTCCGGGTAGTGCATCGTGCACACTGGCGGCCTATCAATGCTATGGAACAATCATCAGCAATTATGGTCAGGGCGCTGGTGATGTAGTTATCAATTTACCAACAGCTGCCGCAGGATTGACATTTATTGCCGTAGTTGGAACTGCTCAAGCAGCAAACTACTGGAAATTAAGAGCTGCTGCCAATGATAAGATTTATCTCGACGGTGCCGGCGGTGCAGATAATGGATATGTGGGTCTTGCCGCGCCTGTAGTTGGTAACTATGCTACCTTCTTTACTTTCCAGACGGGTGCTACTACATGGGATTGGATATGTAAATCAGGCGAGGGAATATGGGCAGCATCATAGGAGCATTGAGATGTTAAATACTGGTATAATGGGAACATTGGCCGGTAAATTGACAGAAAACGGTAATGATGATTATACTGTGCTTCTGCTTCATTTCGACGGCCCGGATAATTCTGTTGTTTTTAATGATAGCAGCCGATATGGTCGTGATATAACACATCCTGTCGGTGCTGTGCTGGATGATGTTCATTATAAATTTGGCAGAACTTCTTTACAATGTCGAGTTGGTGGAACTGATTATGTGTCCGCGGACGATTCAGATGATTTTTATTTTGGAACCGGTGATTTTACAATAGATTGTTGGATTTATTTTAGTGCTCTGCCTGCTGAAGGTGCATGGGAATGTTTGTGCGCACAAGGCGCTGATGACGATAATAGATTTTGTTGGATTTTATATAATAACAGTGGAACCTATGAGTGGAAGTTCAACCAACGGTGGTTATCAAATCAAGATCCCGATATGACTGTAAATGCAATTTCATTATCAGATAGTGTCTGGTATCATGTTGCTATAATTAGAAACGGGAGTAGTTTTAAAATATTTCAGGATGGTATACAATGCGGAAGCACAGTTACATCCTCTGCGACAATGCAAAATCATACCGGCGATTTTTATGTTGGTATATACCGAGACGCAACATCTGGTGAAACTAACGGCTGGATAGACGAATTTAGAGTTTCAAAGGGCGTAGCGCGGTGGACAACGACCTTCAATCCCCCGGTTAAGGCTTACGGAGGCGCCGGCAACGACTCATATACTAAATTGCTTCTGCATGGCGAAGGTGCTGACGGATCAATATTTATAAATGATGCTAGCTGGTATAATCCCAAGTCTATTACCCGCAGCACCGGCGGCGATGTACAGGTTGATACAAGTCAGGCAAAGATTGGCACCGGCAGTATTATTTTTGATGGAACAGGAGATTATTTAACCGCTCCCAACAGCGCTGATTGGAATCTGGTCGATGGTGATTTCACGATAGATTTTTGGTATCGAATTGATGATTTGCCTGCGGCCTTTGATTGTATATTCTCGAATCGGGAAAACACCGGAGATTATTCGCAAGGATTTGCTTTTTTTCTAAGAAATGATCTTCAAAAAGTATATTTTTCTTGGTATGATTCGGATAATGTTGGCTATACTATTACATCAGACAATACCTATGCGGCGGATACTTGGTATCATATAGCGGCCGTCCGATATAATAATATTCTCAAACTTTATGTCAATGGCGTGGCGCAATCTACAACGAGAGATTTAACAGGGAAAACGAATAAAACGGAAATAACTGTCTTAACTATCGGCCGTGATGGCAATTACGAGGATTATTATTTTACAGGATGGGTGGATGAATTTAGATGGTCGAAGGGTATCGCTAGGTGGAGGGAAAACTTTACGCCACCGACGAGACCATATGTTTAAAGGTATAATATATTATAGGGGGATATAGATTATGGAAAATGGTGAGGGTAAACAATATAGCACTTGGAGTAACTTTGTATTCAACTTCAAGAGACTGTGGCCAGATGTCACAGTTCTTATTTCAATTTTTCTTGTATTGTTTTTGATACCGACGGATTTCTTTCTTTCGGATAGTCCGAAGATGGGATTACTCAGTATATTCATTGGTAAGTTGATGTTTATTTCAGCAGGCATCGTTCACGCACACATTACAAGAAAGATTCTTTGGCAGTATATTGATTTTAGCGCGGATGCTGACCCATTGAGAAAGGTAATGATTATTGGTTGGTATCTGATTATAATTTTTGCGTGGGCAAGAGGCGGATAATGGATTATGGCCCAGATGTTATTCAGATATAAAAATAATGTTCGTGTAGATCCAGACAAGGATCGACAAGGTAGCTATAAAAAGGGATATCCTGTGTCAATCAAGCCCGATGGATGGTATGAGGGAAATCCTAATTGGGCGCAATCTACTTATGCTGACAAGACAAAATGGTTTGTTGTGGATGTGACCGATGCTACAGTCGAAGAATTACAAACTTATATTAGAGATTGGAAAGACAGTTTTGATTATGAAATCCTTTCAGCAACACCTGCAACTGGTCGATATACAGTTAGAGTTTTTGAAACCAATGTAAGCACATCCGGCTTGAATACAATGACGCAAGCAAAGGTTGGGTCTTTTTTGAACAGGTGGCGATGCTCTAATATCAGCGCCACGACCAATTCGGTGCAGTTTGATTTTTCTCTTTGGGATGCGGTAAGGTCTGAGGGATTTTGGGAGTTAAACCTTCTTATACAGTATCCGATTGAGTTTGTTTTGGTTTCATATTCTGCAACAACTGGAATTGGGGAGATACGGGCCACTGTTCCTATTGCTCTCAGGCCCGAGATAGTAACAAGAAGAATAATAGACCGCGGGGGAACAATTATATCTGCGATACATCCAGTATATGTTTTTGAAATTGAGAGAAGCGATATTCTGCAAAAATTCAGGGCTGATGTGAAGATGTGGGCAGAACGAATATATAAACGAAGGCAATTTTATTTGACGGAAGCACAAGCGGATGCTATTCATGCGATGGGTGGATACATCCAAAGAACGAAAGGGCAATTACTTGCCGAATTACGCAATGGGTTGGACGACTAAATGGTGTAATTAGGTGATAGGAAATTAGATGGCTATATTTTTAAGTGCAAATACTCAATTAGTTACTATCGTTGACGATGCCAAGTTTAACTTTGCTCCTGTTACTCAAGTCAGGACTGTTTCTGTTCATTATATGTCCGGGGATGCTGTTGATGATCCCGGAGATTATCAGGTATTATTGGGTCTAACTAATTTTGGTGCTGGTAGTTCTTATCAGGTAGTGGTGGGCAATAATGCGGGAGATAAATTTGTTGGGGGGCTTATCCAGAATTCTGCAGGAACAGTTATTGGTTCTTTCTCCTGTCCTTTTTCTATCGTAAATTCTCAATGGTATCGTCTTGTACTTGTCGCTTCTACTAACGGAAACTGCAAAATTTATATTGATGGTGTTTCTCAAACGGTATCACACAATTCATGGGATGACACAACGGGAATGACTCCCGCAACAATTTGGGTATCTGATGGAACCTTTAATAACAATAATCTCAATGTTGCCCACCTTGCAGTTTTCACCGATGAGCTTACCCAAACAGAAGTTGATGATATTGGAAGCAATCCTTATTGCATGGACTCGAATGCCAATGTTATTCTGTCTATTCATTTTGATGAAATGACAGGTACAATAGCAAACGATGTCCAAACAGTTACCACCTCGACATCCGGATCACTTAGTGATGGTATAGCGTGGGTTAATGCCTCTTTTCCTAAAGAAATTATCACTGTAGTCGATCCCGATGCCGGTGCTGGTTATGACTATGATGCACTTGCAGATTGGGAAGCCGACTTAGGAAATTCAACTGACGGCGATCTTCCTACCTACGACGAACAGGCAACAGCTAAGTGCCGTTGCACAGGTGGTTCGGCAGATACGGGAGGACACCTACAGATTAATGGGTGGACTACGGACGCAACCCGTTACATAAAAATCTGGACTGACCCCTCGGAATCATACAGGCATACAGGAAAATGGGATACAAGTAAGTATAGAATCACATCAACAAGCTGGGGCGAAATTCACTGGAACAAGGAAGCATTTGTTAGGATTTTTGGAATACAGTTTGGTCAAAATATAACAGGTAGAGAGTCCGACCAAGCACCTTCCATTATAAACATCCACACTCCCGGTGATGCCGTAGATTCAAGCGGAAATGTTATCTACTTCGCATATAACGTCATAAACATCTATGGCACACCAAATAATCCAACGGGTAGTATGAAGGCTTTATATGCTTCACCGGGAACTATCGGAGCAAGTCCAAATCCTATTTACTATGTTTACAACAACCTGATAGTTGATGAGTCAGGTTATAGTGGATATACAAATAGTTTTGGTATGTCGTTTGAACATAGAGACCAGAACGCTTATGTCTATAACAATACTATAGTAAATTTCGGTTATGGTGGCGGTTGGGGAATATCTGGAGCAAGTGCTGCTGATGATCGTCGTATCTACACGAAGAATAATCTCATCTATGGTTGTGTAAATGGTCGTGCGATAAGTCAAGATGCCCCAGCTAACTCTGATTACAACGCTACCAATGTTGCGGATATTGGTTATGTCGATTCCGCTCACGACAGGGCTGGACAGACATTTACATTCGCAGGAACAGGGGATTATCATTTAGGAGTAGCTGATACAGGTGCAAGAACATATGGTCTCGCCGATCCCGGCACCGGCTTGTTCTCTGATGACATTGACGGCGCTGAACGTGGAGATACTTGGGATATCGGCGCCGACGAATATATATCGACATATCATATTCTTTATGTTTATAGTAGTGGTGAATGGGTTAAAGAACACAGTCATTATGTTTTCAATAGTGAAAACCAGTGGGATCAATCTACCCACGTTTATGTAGTATCAGGAGGAGAATGGGTTCCGGCATAAATAATTATATGATGAAATTACTAATAATTTTAATATCGGTGATATTTCTTTTTCCGTCTCAGCTTGGTGCGGTAGACAGGTGTAATGATTTTCTTGTGGACTCGCGTGCACAACACGTTAGATATTTTGGCTATGGCTATCCGTGGTGGTATGGTGTCGGTCAGTTGAAACAGGAAAGCTGTTGCAGAGCAAGGGTTACTGCCTTTGATGCTGGTATGGGTGTCGCACAGTTTATGCCTGCTACAGCCAAGGAAGTAAAGAAATTGATGGGTGACTATTCACTCGACCCATACAATCCAGAACACGCCATCAAAATGCAAGCATTTTATATGGCAAGACTTCACAAGCAGAACTGGGATGGCGGATTGTGGTTGACCTATCAGGCATACAATGGTGGGTGGGGCAATCTCAAGAAGGAATATGCTCGGTCAGGTAGTCTCAAATATGAGGATATGAAAGCCGCATGTAAAAGAGGCGGGGTTCAATTCAAGTGGGGATATCTCAGTTTTTGTGAAGTAAATTATGATTATTCCATCAAGATATTCAACTATGGTAGAGTGTACAAGGGTGGTGGAATACAGAGTGGTAATTGGAGATATTGGTAAAACCGATATTTTTGGTAAGATGTTTCGTTTTGATTATAAATATGTTATAATCTATTAGAATAGGGGTGTATTATGTTAGCAGCTGGACTTCCATTTTGGAAAATAGGGCTTGGTGTTTTGCTCGCCATTGTTTTGATGGCCGCGGCCACGACCATAGGCAGGAATTATCCTAATTCCGCTGTCATTGAAAGGCTCATAGAGCAGACAGAAGAAAAAATCAAAGCTGAATACGAAGCTAAGATGACGCAGAAAGATGCGGAAATCGAGGCACTTCAGAAGAACATCGAAGTTTCACAGGAAGATGTAAAGAAACTCGAAAAGAAGATTGCCGCTCTCAGGAAGGCATATAGTGATATCAAACCACCGGCATCATCTGCTGAAATGAGAAAGCGATTTACGGATTTAGGCTATCCACCGGAGAATTGAAATGAAAACAGTATTATCAATAATTATAGCAATTATTTTTTTGACCTTGCCGATTTCATCTCCGGCTGCAACCGTCTCTTTTTCAGAGGAAGTTGCGAACAAGATGGTGGTGGAATTGGAACAGGGGAGACTAATTCAAGAAGAACTTGATGCGACAAGAGCGATGAATGTTGAGCTACAGAAGCAGGTCGCTCTCCTCAAAGAAGTAAACAAACTACAGGAAGAACAAATTCAAACTTTACAGAGAGCCATCGAGCAATATCAGAAGCTTCTCAAAGAACAGGGTATTGCCTATGAAGCAGCACTTAAAAATGCTAAGCCGAATTTCTGGTCTACGATGATGGAATATGCTGTCTGTGTGGGTATTGGTGTTCTTTGCGGTCTATTAATATAATTTATGTGCAATCCAAAATGTCTTGCGTTTGTCGAAAAATATCTTATACCTAATGATATCATAGGAAAATCTATAATTGATGTGGGGAGCCGGGACATAAACGGCTCTCCTCGATATTATGTCCTGTCACACAAACCAGAAAAATATATCGGCGTCGATATTGAAAAAGGAAAAGGCGTCGATATTATTTGCGATGCAAATGAGCTGGTAAAAAAGTTTGGCAGAGAAACATTTGATATCGTTATTTCTACAGAACTCCTTGAACACATAAAGGACTGGCGGCGCGCCATCCAGAATATGAAGGATGTTCTCAAGCCCGGCGGTAAAATCTTTATCACCACAAGGTCTCCCGGTTTTCCAACTCACAATTATCCGCAGGACTATTGGCGATTTACGAAAGAAAATATGTATCGCATCTTCGATGATTTCGATAATGTAGTCATAGAGGACGATGACAGTATGCCCGGCGTTTTCGTTTTTGGAACAAAATCTGAAAGACAGAGTTCATTATCTGATATCCATTTGAGAAACATCCATCACAGCCTCATCTACGGACATACAAGTTTCATACCCTTCTCAGGTTATGCTGCTCACGCTAGAGAATTTTTCACACGGTTGAATAAGTTTTATCCAGTAAGGATACGAAATTTTGCACACACGCCTAATTTGTCACATCTGACACAAGAACAGAAAGATATGGTCGTTCATATGACTTGGAAGGATCCGCCATATGAAATCGGCACATCTTTTGATATCAATCAATATAAGAGAATACTCAATATTATTTTGATGGAGACAAATCATCATTATTATTATGATGAATATCGAGGCCCGAAGATTGCTTATAATGTATGGGAGAGCACCAGACAACCGGAACAATTTTTCAAAAGGATATTGAAATATGACCAGCTATGGGTGCCGACACATTGGCAGAGACAATGTTCTGTAGAGCAAGGTTATCCAGAAGATAGGGTCAAGGTGGTGCCGGAAGGCGTCGATGGTAATATATTTTTCCCGAAGCCAGATTTGAAAAAACCCGAGAGGTTCAGGTTTGTAATTTTTGGACGATGGGATTATAGAAAATATACTACAGAAATGATAAAGGCCTTTTTGATGGAGTTCAAAAAGACAGAGCCCGTGGAGTTGTATATTTCGGTTGACAATCCATATCCGGTGGATGAGTTGAAATCTACAGAAGAACGCCTTGTTTATTACGGATTGAAAGATAATCGAATACATATATTGCATTTTCCTTCACAGGATTATTACATTCAAATGCTTCAGACATCACACGCTTTTCTTTCGTGCTCTCGATCAGAAGGATGGAACCTTCCTCTTATTGAAGCAATCGCTTGTGGACTTCCCACGATCTGTTCTGATTATGGTGCACAGTTGGAATTTGCGGACGGTATTTCTGCGAAGGTTGCTATAAAGGAAATGAAACGTCCAAAGAATGTGTTCATGCAAAGTAATGTGCCGGGATTGTGGGCCGAGCCTGATTTTGAACATCTGATGTTTACAATGAGGGATGTGTATGAACGGTATGATCACTGGCAGAAAATAGCCGACGATGGTTCAATAAAAGTCAGGAAGGAATTTTCTTGGGATAAGGCGGTGAACAAGGCTCTGGGCATTATAGAGAACACTTTCCAGCAACCTGATATTGTGAAATTGAATGTCGGTGCTGGTGATGAGAAAAAACCCGGATATGTAAACATAGACAAATATACATCATCTGATCAGAAAGCAGATGGTGCTGATCTACAGTATGATGCTGAAAGCGTAGATGAAATTTTCTCCTCTCATATGCTCGAACATCTTGGTAAGAATGAGATACTCAAAACATTGAAAGATTGGTATCGGATTTTGAAGTGGGATGGTAAGATTGTTCTCGATGTTCCTGATATCGAATGGTGCATAAAGTTTTTCTTGGAACACGCTGAAGTCAGTGTTGGTGACCGCCCATCAAAATGGGAGTTTCCACTGGACACGATTTTTGGAAATCAGGAACACGAAGGCGAATATCACAAAACAGGCTTCACAAAAGAAAGGTTAAGATTTCTTCTGGAAGAAGCCGGATTTTCAGATGTTCTTGTCAAGACACATACTTCACACAATCAGGAATGTATCTACGCTGAGGGATACAAGAGAAAAAAGAAACTCAAAGAAGTTTTTATCGTGGATTGTTATCCTGATACACAGGAAAAGATTGACCTTACCGTATCAATCATCGAGAAGCTAAAAAAATATAATCAACCGATAGCATTGGTATCACATTATCCAATCCCGCCGGAATTATCATCATTGGTAAACTACTCTATTTATGACCACAATAATATTCTGAGTGAAGGATGGTCACTCAATTACTGGTATATCACCAAAGAATATAAGGTTGTCACGAAGCTGGAGAAAAAATACCACGCGGCCGCCTGCTACTCATCTCTGAAAAACGCTGTTGATTTTCTCAAGGATAAATTTGATTTTGCGCACTTTATAGAGTTCGATATGGATGCGGATTTTGATTTGTATCTGGAAAAGACCGCAGAGCAGAGAGATAACAATAAGAAATTTGTGGGATTTTTATACATTGAAGAACAGCTAGGACGCAATATCGGCATTATGGCCAATTTATTTTCTTTCTCCTTGCGATGGTTGGCGGACAAACTTGACCAGATAAATTCGTGGGAAGAGTACAGAAAACTTTCAGATTTAACCGCGGCCGCAGAAAGGGCCAATGTTGATCATGTGTTTGAAAATTGGCTTTATAGATATTTCAAATATAAAAATATATTATCTGATGCGATATTTCTCTCCAAAGACAAGAAAAATATAATTCGTAATAGTAATGTTTATTGCAGAGTGGATGTTGAGCCAAAGGTTAAATTTCATTTGTCTGAAACCGATGAAGGCCAGATAGTTTTGTTTGCTTTCAATATAAGCCCGGAAGCTAAAACAATACATATGGGTCTCGGCGACGATATGAGAGCATTTGATTTGAAACCAAAGAACGGAAATGCCTATGTGGTTATTCCCCGTCCCGGCTATCTCACGACAGCCAAATTTACAGTAGATGATGAAACAAAAGAAATAGAGATCGACCCGCTTAAATCCTATGATGAGACTATTTTCAGATTTAAAGATGATAAAATAAAATGTATCAGATGGGAGCCAATACATAATAAAGGGTTTATGGAAACAGAGCCCGTTGCGCCCGCAAAAGATGAGACGATAAAGATAACATTCCATGACAAAGCCAAAGTGGACATTACTGGTGATCAAAATGACAGCACCTATGGTGTAGAGTTTATAGATAAGGATAATAACACTTCTGTTTTCACAGGAAGCATAAAAATAAACCACTGGACTGCCCCGAACAGACGATATTATACTGATTGGAAAATAAAAATCAGTAAGGATGGCCGTCCTTACAGTGAATATGATTTTGATTTGAAGGGAAAGAAAGTATACATTTATATGGATGCTAATCCATTGGGCGACAATATTGCATGGTTTCCATACGCCGAGGAGTTTAGAAAGAAACATGGTTGTGAAACATATGTCTCGACATACTGGAACCATCTATTTGAAGCCAACTATCCTGAATTGAAATTTGTTCCGCCGGGAAGCAAAATAGAAAATCTGACAGCCATGTATAGTATAGGTATCAGGGATAATGATGCTGACAGTAACAAGAATAACTGGAAAACCGTTCCTTTACAGCAGGTCGCCGCTGATTATTTGGGTCTTGAATACAAAGAAATCAAACCTATAATCACTGTTCCAAAGATGAAAAGACCATTGGAGGACAGGTATATTTGTATTTCCGAGCATTCTACTTTACAGGCAAAGTATTGGAATTATCCCGGTGGCTGGCAGAAAGTTATTGATTACTTACTCCAAAAGGGTATAAAAACGATGGTAATCAGTAAAGAGCCAACGAAGTTACAGAGAATTATAAATAAAACGAATAGTTCAATACAGCAGACAATGAACAATATCCAACATTGTGAGTTCTTTATGGGGGTAAGTGCAGGGCCGACTTGGTTATCGTGGGCCATGAATAAACCTACCATTCTCATCTCCGGTTATAGCACCAGATGGGCAGAAATGAAAGATTGTGTAAGAATAATCAACGAAGCTGTCTGTCATGGGTGCTTCAACGATCCTACCTTGTTTTTTGACAGGGGTAATTGGTGGTGGTGCCCAAGAAATAAGAAATTCGAGTGCACGCTAGCAATAACACCCGAAAAAGTCATATCTGAAATAGATAAATTATTGCAGTAAGAAAGCCAAAAATCTATAAATAATATAAGATAACACAAAAATACACTTTTGCGGGGTAGACACATGAAGTTTCACGGCGTTGATATGCAAGGGGAGATAATGAACCAGAGGGTTTCCTCCCTTCCAGCATGGACAGCGGCTGATGAGGGCCGACTATTGTTCGTCACTTCGGAACAGGCTTTCTATTACGGAACGGCCACAGAATGGATTCCGATGTATATTTTCAAGAATTTTGCTGTATCCGGTCAGACAACCGTTGTAGCGGATGATGCTGAAGATACATTGACCCTTGTTCAAGGAAACAATTTCCTCATAACGACAAGCGGTGATACTATTACACTGGGATTGAATGCTGCTGCAAATTCTCTTTTATCAGACACGACAAACTTTCTTGCGTCAGGCAGAAAACTGTGGATTTATGAGAATGTTGCACCAACCGGCTGGACGATTGTTGCCGGCACAAGTGATGCCCTTCTTGCTGTAAAAGGTGGAACAAACGCATACAGCACCACTGGTGGTGTTCAGGCAGGCACTTGGACATTATCAGGACATATTCACGGATTATCAACGGATGCTGGCCATACACATTCTACACAAAATCATACTTTGACGGTAGCGGAAATGCCAAGTCACTCTCATCAGATTTTCATACAGGGTGGTGGCGGTACCACTCATTATCCTCTGGATGTTGACAGCGATGTTCACGGTGGATATACATATACTAATCCTTATATTGGTGGATATGTAGTTTATCCAGAAGGCGGTAATGGAACGCATAATCACAGTGATACTTTTTCTGGTGGATCCCATACACACTCTCTTGCTGCAAATGCTGATACATCGACTTGGAGAATGTTAGCTAATGTTGGTATTATAATTGAAAAGGATTAAATATGAAAGGAACTTGTAACCCTATTGATGAAAAAACAGGAAAAGTAGTTTGTGGAATGCTCGAACTATTCGGAGAAATAAGAAAATGCCCCAACTATGTTGAAAGTTGGTGGAAACCAAATCCACTTGACGGAGACCAAACACCGAAACTGATTGGCGACTGTGCGCCAGTAAGAACATTGATGATGATACAGGAGTTGCATAATCGTCTTGTTGGAGTTGAGAAGTCACAGGAACAGCTGAGAAACGAAACGGTCTGGACAGAAGTTGTAGCGCATGTAATCGGAAAGAATATTGGCATTGACTTATCAAAATTTGTCGAGGAAAGGCAGAGACAGATAAGAGTGATTGAGCTGAAGAAACAACAAGAACTGGGCCTTGACCAGAGGCAAATGATGGAAAAGCAAAAAGAGGAGAAATCTGATGGCGTGGTATGATATTTTATTCCCAAAAAGAGTAGATGAGAGCACAGCTGCTTTCAAAGGAAAAGGTGATGATGCTGTAACAGCCAAAGAGCTCGCAGAGAAACGAGGAGAAGGTGTAGAGGATATATATCTACCCGCTGGATTTGGTGGTTACGGTCTTGGTTCATTCACATCTTTTTATAACAGGTATATCAATAGAATATATGAAAGTGAAGTCAACAAGATTTGGGAATACAGGCGAATGGCCGAGTATCCAGAAATTGCTGATGTAATTGAGGATGCCGTAAACGAAGCCACACAGGAAGATTTGGACGGCTATGTTTTGCAGCTTCAGATATCGGACAATGATCTTACCAAAAGCAAGAATACGGTAAAGGTTCTGTATAAAGAATTTGAGGATTTATTTTATAACAAGCTTGAAATCGAGAACATCATCGGTGATCTTTTCAGGTCATATCTCACCGACGGCCGACTATATTATGAAAGAGTTATAAACAAGAACAAACCAAAACAGGGCATTGTTGCCATCAAGAAGCTGCCCGCTGAGACAATGGATTTTGTATACGATCCCCGCGATGGTAGGATATTAAATTTTTATCAGTATTTAACACCAAAACCAAAGCGTCCGGCTACGAAGGACGAAGCTGAAAAGGATGATAAGATTGTTGTTTTTAATCCAGAGCAGATTGGTTTTGTTGATTACGGTGTTTATGGAAAGACGAAGGCGGAAATTTTCGGTTATCTTGAAAAGGCCCGTGTTCCTTACAATCAGTTGAAACTTCTTGAAACATCGGTTATCATCTATCGTATCGTAAGGTCGCCCGAAAGATTTGTTTTCAAGATTGATACAGGTAATATGCCGAAAGATAAGGCTATGAAGTTTGTCGAGAAAGTAAAGACAAAGTTTATCAAGAAGCAAACTTATGACCCACAGACAGGTTCATTGACCCACGAACCGGAAGTTCTTTCTATTCTGGAAAACTTCTTTCTTCCACAATCGGCTGACGGTAGAGGGTCGGACATTACTACGGTTGGTGGTAATGCTGCTGGCTTTACAAACCTTGATGACATTTACTACTTCAACAGAAAGCTCTACAGAGCGATGAAATACCCTATGTCGAGAGTAACGGCAGGACAGGAAAAGAGAGAAGCTGATATTGTTGTCGGTGGAGCGCACACCGGTGAAATTTCCAGAGATGAAATCAAATGGGCTAAATTTCTTGAGAGACAGCAGATCAGGGTATGCTCAGAACTCAGAAAACTTTTCTTGATACATCTTGAGTTTAAAGGATTGAAACAGCAATATGAATTGGACAAAGAGAGTTTCAGAATAGTAATGACCCAGCCATCTCACTATGGCGAAATTCAAAATCAGGGATATCAGGAAGTCAGGTTTAACAACTATAATGCCCTTGCTAACAACGAGGAGTTTTCTAAATATTACCTGATGAGGAAATACCTTGAATGGACTGATCAGGAAATCGAGGAGAACATCAAAGCGAAGAAAGAGAAAGACCCGCTTCTTATCCCGCCGATGGATGCTGGTTTAGGCGGAGAAGGTGGAGAGGTCGGTATGGAAGCTGGTGCTGAAACAGGTAAAGGCCCGGGACAAGGGCCCGGTGGCGGCAGCACTGAAAGCGAAGTATATACCGGCGAAAGCGCAGATGGCGTAGACTATTCGGGATACTAATAAATGATGAGACTTGACAATTTTCTTATACAAGAACTTCTAACCGAACAACATATAGAGCAACACGCAACCACTATAGCTAAACAGCTGGCGGCAAAAGTTGCTAATATGGTCAAGAAAATACAAACCATAGACGATAAACAAAAAAAGACAGCTGCTGTAGAAGCTATCAAAAACACTGTCAGACAGGCGTTGAATAGTAGAGATATTCATATGCAGACCGTTCTGAAACTTGTCTCGGGTCAATTCTGGCTTGCATTAAAAGGAACATTATCATCAAATGCTGGTATCGGCCGCGAGGTTGCCTCTGTTTTTTCCGAAGTAATGAAAGTAGCCCCAAAAAATGCGGCGGCCGCGGGATTAGGCGGTGGTGCTAAGAAGGCGCCAGAAGGAAAACCAGTAAAGGGTGCACCGGCAGAAGAAACTCCCGAAAAGGCTGCTAAGGAAAAAGGAGAAAAGAAACCAGTTAAAGGTGAAGAAGAAAAAGAAAAGAAAACTGATCATGCACAGCATATTCCATCATCTGCTCCAAAATATGTTCATCAAGTAGTAGCCGGAGAAAAGAAAGAAAAGGATTTGTCGCCCGCTGAGAAGGAAGCTTATAAAAAGTATGTAGAGAGAGCTAAAGGTAAACTGGAAAAATCAAAAGAAGCCGAACGAAAAACTAAGGAAGCAGAAGAGCGCAAAGCTGAAAGAGAGAAAATACCATATGGCTCAAAAGAAATAATCAAGAACGGACAGAACAAAACACTAAGAGCTACCGATCTCAAAAAAGAGCCGGCTTTTACTGATAAGCATCCTATAGAAAAAGATGAATGGTTTGATGAAGCTAAAAAATACGAAGGTAAAGATTTATTAAATTATCCGCAGTTCAAGATTGACCCAAAAATAAAAACCAGTGTTCCTCAGAAATATATGACAACATTGGAAAGAATGATAAACACAAGGCGATTTGATGAAACACAGCCACCTATTTCATTCTTTGCAGGCGAGGGTCAGGGAGGAGCAGGAACAATACGATCACAGGCCGGCGAATTACTAACTTTAGTTGGCACCACTATGAATGATAAAGATTTTGATACATTTATAACATCATTGGAGAAGCATATAAAGGATAGAAAATTTGGTGATGCCGGCCAAATCGTAACATTGGATTGGTTAAAAGCTGCAAGAGAATGCAGACATTCAATTCGTAGATATGTAGAGAAGAATTATCCGGGCGGTGAAATCGAAGCCTCAGCGTGGGATGTTCAAGAAGATGTGGAAGCGATGGGTCTGGATGACTACAAGAAGAACAAAGGCGTTTCTACAGATGCATATTTCAGGATAAAAACAAAAGACAAGAAAAATATGCTTGTCGAAGTATCATTGAAAAAAGATACCACGGTAAACTTTCTCAATTCTGGCGCGACTAAATTCAAGGAATGGGATAAAAATATTCCGAAAGATATAGATATTGCCGTTTATGCTGAGAACCAAAATAATGCACTAAAGGGATTTGTTGAACACAATCAAACAAAGATTAACAATATTCTGAAAAAGGCCCCTAAAGAATTATCTGACCTTATGAAAAAGAAGAAGCTAACTATTGATGATGTTCTATCACCAGCGGGGTCTGGTAGAGATAAAAGAAAAATAATGTTGGCTATGGTTAAGGCGGCCGCCGAAAAAGGCGACGCGGATGCTAAAAGAACATTAGAGAAGATTAAAAAATCTTCAGCGGATTTTGGGGCGAAAGCTATAAAAAGCATAACAACCAATAAGAAACTAAAAGAAGGTATGATAAATGAAATCAGATCTGAGTTTCCTCTCAAGGATGTTATGTCCGATGCTGAGATTATGGCCATAGATGGTCTCAATCTGGACAAAGCTGTTGCAAAAGAGATATTCAAGACAAATGATTGGAACAAGATACAGGAAAATCTGAAGGTTGTTGGTGATCCACCTTATCTGGCATATGAAGTAGAAACCACAAAGGAAATCGTTCCAATAGCTGAAGTTATGGTCAGAGAAGATGGGGTTGGATATGGTGGCCAGTTTAAGTTTGAGATGAAATTACATAGAGGGTTCGCCAAGAAACTGGATGAAGGTTCAGAGACAGTATATGGTGCCTCGCTGAGAAAACAGGATAAAGCAAAGAAAGAAAAAGAAAAAGAGGCTAAGAAGAAGGCTAAAGAAGCGGAAAAACAGGCTGCTAAAGCTGCTAAAAAGAAAACACCAAAGCGAAGCGTAAAGGAAAACTACTATCGTGTATATTTGAAAGAGGATAGTTTTCTCGAAAAATATCTTGAATAATATAAATAAATACAGTAGAGGATTACTATGATTAACGAAATTATGAATAAATATCTTGTAGAAGATGATCAGGACACCTTGAAGATACTTTTGAGACAGAAGAAGGAAGTCAGGATGCATCAGAAACGAGCTCTGGAGGACACGAAAGATCCTCAGCAGAAAGACCGTATTCGTGAAAGAGTAAGAAGGGAAATAGAAAGTTTGGACAAGCGGATAGAAGCTGTAAGGGAGAGAATAAGTAATAAACCACAAAAACGAGGAGTATAGTTATGGAAGAAAAAGAAGTAAAGGCCGCATTGGACGCGTTTGAGAATGATGACTTTATCACGGCCAAGGAAAAATTGAAGGCTGAAATTGGTAAAGCCAAAGAGAATTTTTTGAAAACCAAGCTTGGGATCACAGGTGCTATTTTTACACCTACGGCACCAGCAATACCAGCCGAACCAGAACCAGCACCAGCACCCGTGCCAGAGCCAACACCAGAGCCAACATCAGTAAAGAAAAGACGACTTATGAGAAAATAACGGGGGTTAAAATGAGCAAAGTAGATAGCACAATCGAGAAGTATCTTGCAGAGATAGAGCAGGTACAGCCGAGCACACCGGATGATATCGGTCTTGGAACGAAGATGTCCATCACAACCGGTTTGAAAAAGCTTAGTATCATCCTTGACAGAGCGTATCAGGGCAACAATAAAGTAAAGGCAGCCGAGGCGGTTCATCTTGCAGCAGCGCTTGTGGATATGTATCCTCTTTATTGGAAGCTGATTATTGACACTTTGGCAGGAAAATCACAAAGCTAAGTATGGAGTAAAATGAAGATGAAACTTATCACAGAGCTGAACAGAGATGTTCGTATCGTGGTGGAGGAAAGTGATGACAAGGATAAGACTTTGTTCATTACTGGTATCTATAGCTCCGCCAATATCGAGAATAATAACAAGAGGAGATATCCTCGGTCTGTTCTCGAAAGAGAAATTGACAAAATTCTCAATAGGGTAAAAGACAGAACCCTATGGGGCGAATTGGGTCACCCACCTAATCCCGAAGTCAATCCAGAAAGAATTGCCATCTTGACAGAAGAACTGGAATGGAAAGGCGATGATGTAATGGGTAGGTCAAAGGTTCTTGACACACCTATGGGAAATATTCTCAAGACACTTGTAAAAGAAGGAAGGATGGGAATTTCCAGTAGGGGTCTCGGCACAGTTGCTGAAAGCGGCGAAGTGAATGAGGACTTTACTCTTATTACTTGGGATGCTGTCACAGACCCATCAAATAACCCCTCTTGGGTAGACGGTATCTATGAAGGACAGGAATTTGA
>Ga0316616_100000049_pt1 | contig 28928 bp, 70 predicted proteins | sample OWC_Aug_M1_C1_D1_FD_207660 | JGI IMG/M metagenome (GOLD analysis project Ga0316616, IMG submission 207660) | Wetland soil microbial communities from Old Woman Creek delta, Ohio, United States - OWC_Aug_M1_C1_D1_B | ecosystem: Environmental > Terrestrial > Soil > Wetlands | place: USA: Ohio... | reverse complement strand
TCAGGTTTTTACAGTTTGTCAAGGGATTTTAGATTAAAGCTAGATGAGAAAATTCTCATAATCCTTTAATCTAAAACACTTGACAAATGCTGTTTTTATGTTATAATACTATCATAACCTCCAACCGACGGAAGGGGGGAACACGCCTATCGGCAAAACGGCAAGCCCCTCCAATTCGGAGTATTCTCCTCCAATTTGTAGAATTATACCGGAGTGCCCCCCGCACTCCGGTTTGTGTTTTTAGTTTGCTCTTGCGGAGTCGAAGAAGGCTAAAAGCTCTTCGACCTCTTTGTTCTCCGCCTCTTTGATGGTCGCATCCAATTCCTTTGCGAATTTGCGGACAGCCGGGTCACTATCGGTCTTTGCATCTTCCACCATCATTTTTACGATTTCGAGTGCGGTCATTTTGTTGCTCCTTTGTTTTTGTAAGATGTTATCATTATACCAGATTTTAGCCGTTTGTCAAGGGTTTTTAGATATTCTCATAATTCTCTAATCTTTCACTATTCGGATAGTTTTTATCATATTTGGAGGGGGTCCTCGGGGCGGGTGGGGTCCTCCTGTCGGGTAGGGATTATGAAGTAATTGTACACCCAAAAACCCCTTTTGTCAAGGGGTTTTGGATTTTCTCATAATTCTCTAATCTATGAAACGTAGGTTGTAATCTCGTATCTTCCCGATGGCATTTGATACCATGACAGGAAAAGATGGAATTTTACACCCTCGATATCAAAAGTGCAACGACCTTGCTCCCCGCACAAAAAACCGCTCCAAGGGGTCCCGTCCTCCTGTACAACCTCTCCAGCTTCCTTGACAACCTCGAAGATATGGAAGAGGGGGATTATATCATGATAACCACTGTTTAGGGGTGCGAGCGCCTTATTGATGTGATTTTTGAGTGTTTGGGTTGAGGACATTTTCTGCTCCTTGAAAGTGGTTTTGATTACTTATCTATTATAAGCGATAACCCGCTAAAAGTCAAGCGATTTAGATTAGAATCAGATGAGAAAGTTCTCACCATCTTCTAATGTTATTTTAATCTTCCTCTAATGTTGGAGTGGTATTATTATAACATGAAACCACCAGTGAAGGAGCGGGGAGGAGGGGGGAACACGCCTGTTCATAAAACAGGCGAGCGCCCCCAATTCGGAGTATTCCGCTCCGATTAGGGGGATAAGGGGGCTATTCGCCACCCTCGAAGGGAAAGTCAAACCTTGACCAGAATTCATCCCACTCCCCGGCGTAATCACGGGTCGGGTCGAGGTCGAGGGGTTCGCCCTCGTCCTCTTCGTGTTGCCTCACGATATCGCAGAGGTCGTACTCTTCGTACTCAACGGGTTGCGCTAATTCCGCTAAAACCTGCTGTTCCTCTTCGTACTCTTCGGTGAAGGCTTCGGGGTTCATCATCTGGTAGGTGTTCATTTGTTTGCTCCTTGGTAGTGGATTTTGATTACTTCTCTATTATAAGCGATGATTTTATATTTGTCAAGGGTTTTTGAAAACTCTCATAATTCTCTAATCTTTCCCTCCAATTCGGATAAGGTGTGTCCGAATTGGAGGGGGTCCTCAGAACATTTGTTCTAACTATCCACCTCCATCTCTGGGATTTTACTTTCCCCGTCCTGCTGAATTTCCCAATTTCGTTGCACCACTGCGCAAGGTACGCAAGCGATAACATTTTTTGAATGCCCGTAAATATACGGAATTTCGACGGTTTCATCTTCGGTAAAAATTTTACCGCAGAAATGGCACTCGCAACCGTCATACTCTGGAGGGTCTAGATATCGGTCAAAACGTAGACTTAGGTTCATTTGAGCGCTCCTTGAAAGTGGTTTATCTAACTGTATATATTCTAACTGATAAGGTAAAATCCGTCAAGGGTAAAAAGTAAACTCGTTGTAATAAAATTGTAATAAATTGTAATATTACAATCATAGGTAAACTAATTACATTTGACTTTTATTTTACCCTTGACAACCTGAAAGTATGAGATTATAATGAGCAAGTAATAAATAATCCTAAACTTTTGGAGGTTTCAAATGAAGCACAATTCAATTTTTTTGGCAAAGGATTGCATTTTTTTCAGCACTAACACCGTAGGTAAATTTATTTACCTGAAAAATCAACCTTTGACCGAAGCCTCACGCAAGCGAATTCAACACTTGATAAATGAAAATAAAGTGCGTGTAGTCATTTGTTCGCTCGGTACAACGGCAATCAGCCGACCATAGAATATATGTTCTAAGAATGCGTCTAACCTCCAAAACGGGGAAATGAGGTTAGAACATTCTTTTTTGTGTTGTCTAGACAACCGAATAGTTAAGGTAGCTTAATAGTTAAGTTTGCTTAACTATCGGCGCCCCCTCCAATTCAGACCAAAACAGTCCGAATTAAAATCCACCCAACCTGAAAAACATGCACTCCGGTCCAAGCTCACCCCAGTTTAATTCCCGAGAAAAATACCCGTAGCTTAATTCCTATAGAAATTAAGCTACAGGTTAATTCTGATAAACTGCTTAATTCCCGAGTTTAATTCCACACTTAATTCCTCATTCGCAGTTTGTTGGAAGAACCAATTGCGAATTGAATTATCGTGCATACTTCGGTATAACCCGACGTATTCTCGAAACTCATCTAAAGACTGATTACCAGCCTTGACACCTAATAAAACATCCCTGTCCCTGCCCTCGAACCAGAACGCTTGACGTACACTCATTCCGTGATTAGCAATACGGTTCAGAATATATAAACAGCGTAAAGCATGAGTAGCTTGCTTGGTATCATACCCAAACTTATCAACTAAGATTTGAGTATTACCAGTTGGCTCCAGTAACTTCTTCATCTTCTCAACGTGCATATTTATAGTGCTGTTATAGAATGCTGGCAGGTTCATGGTGGCATATCTATCAGCGTTATCGAAAACCCATTGTATCATCGGGTTGCACTCGTATACAGGGCTAAATAAAGTGATGATAAAATTTATATTAGCCTTCCAAACTAATTCCCCTAACTTTCTAATATCGTGGCAATCATAATCTAAAGTATCGCTAACTTCAGCCTGAGAGAACATCTTACCAGAATATAAATCATCAAAGGTTGGAGTAACAAAGTACTTCCAATCTTTGTCGGAGGCGGGGGTCTGTAAGTTAGAAGCCCAACTACCAACCAGTGCCTTGATTGCTATGGGGTGATTGCCAAAGTCTAAAGTCATATCGTTGTTCTCCATGTAAGCATTATAACATTTATCGGGGGAAATGTCAAGGGGGAAAATCCATCGGGGGAAATTATCGGCGGAACTCCCGGCGGATAACTTGTCGGGGGAAACTGTAAGCGGATAATTTAGACCTGATTTGTCCGAATTGGTGGGGGTCCCCAAACTGGATAATTTTCATCCAATTAGGGGAATTATTCTATTCCTTTTCAGAATTATTTATAGCGCTTTTGATTGCCGACAAATCAAGATTAGGGATATGCACATCAGCGTATGCCACTGCACTTTTCGCACGTTCCATTGCATTGAAACTACCATCCATAAGCTCAACCAAAACACCCGCATTATCACCACAACATTGAGTAATTTTATTATAGTTACCGTTATCGTCAATGTCTATTCCTGTAAAGATATATCCGGCTTTATGCATTGCAACCATTCCGGCAATCAAGAGGTCTCCAAGTCCATGAGAATTTTCATCGGCGTTGACAACTCCTGCAAAATATGCTGTGTTCCACTCTTCACGAGTAAGCCAATTTGAAAGTGCCATATTTTTATCTCCTTATGAAAGTATTATACTATATGTTTTCGAGATTGTCAAGAGCGAATTTGATTTCGTCCTTGATTGCTTCAAATGCTTTGTGGTGTTTGTGGTAGCGGTTGTTGAAACAGTATTTACAGCTACCATGTGGACGGCAGGTATAGTCAATACGTGCTGAGCGGTAATAAGGTTTTCGATATTCCTTGCCGTGAGTGATTGCTTTATCGAGTGCCATTATAATATCCTCCCAAAAAAATAATCTAAGACTTTCTACTGCCAATGTGAAGGTTCTTCACTACCTCGAAGCCACTCACTGTCCCTTACCCTTTCCTACAACTAGCCGATGGCTTATGTCGGCAGCATGCTCTCGGATACTCTCAGGTTAGAGGCGTTTAGCTGGCTTGCCAGTCGCTAAATCTTATTGGCAGGAGAAAATCTTAGATTGTAAAGGTACTTGCCCACCGAGAGTCGAGCGACCTCCAAACCGGAGGAGCTTTTTCCTGTCTGTCTGTCTTAGACCTCACTACAGGTGTCCCTCACTCTCGATGTAATACCATTATATCAGATATATGTGGAAAGTCAAGGGATTTTAGAAAGTCAAATGTCACTAATGTAATATGACATTTGTCACTCCCCTATTGCTCCAATTCAGATGAACTTTATCCGAATTGGGGACCCCCGCCGAACCGGACTAATCCGGTCCGGTTCATCCGATTACCCGCCTAGCCTCTCAATCTCTGCAATTGCAGAATTGACAGTGGAATATATTCCGGGCAACGTAATATATAATCTATCCGGCGTTACAAATTCTTTTATTTGATAATACATTTTTTGTGGGTTATCGTGCGACCATTTACCGACCACAACGAAATGACCTGCTTTGACATTTTGCTCCCATGCCCCACAGTTACCACACTGCAATCCTCCACCGCTAAGAAATAAATCATTAGAATTACATGAGCGAGCCAAACCCTTTGTAGTGTGCTCCATTAGTACACCCCTATATAAGCCAGCGCAACAACAATAAAAGCGATAAAGATTAGAACACAAATTCCCGATACATCTTCTTTTAGTGTTTTCATTTTACAACTCTCCTAAAATCGGTTTAGTATATTCGTGTATCCATCCACAAAAAGAGCACTGCAAACCATCTTCGATTACTTCCCCACAGTGTAAACAAATAATCTCATCTTCGTCTGCATCAGGGTCAATGTTATCTAATTCTTCCGCTCTTTCGAAATCCTCTTTTTCGTATAAATCTTCTTCTTCATCTTCACCGTCATAAAGTTCTGCAAATAATGTAGGCATTTTTATTTTCTCCTTATCTTTATAATACCACAGATTTTATTATTTGTCAATAGATACAAATTTTTTACAAGTATCTTGTAATGCTTTTATAGCTTCAATACAAACATCATCAGAAATATTATCATCACCCTTATTGTGCTTTATATGATTATATATCTCCATAGTATCGCAAACATAGGGTAAATTGGTGTTCCAATCTTCTTCAAATTGAAAACCTATTCCGAGTGTCCCAAATTTAGGAAAGCACACAATCCCTTGACTGTCTGATACAGCAACTCTAAACAGCCAATAATTTTCATCAATATTTGGGGTTTTCATAATAGACCCGTTTGCAATAAGAGATTTTGTATATTCTTCATCCAGCTTGAATAAATTATTATTGAATTCTATTTTCATTTTATAATCTCCTATTTTAATTTTTCTAAAGGTATATATGTAATACCAATCAATTCGTTTTGATTATAACGGATAAATTCTTCATCTCCATCATGCTCCATTTTTATTTTTATATTATCTCCATAACGATGAATAGTCAAAAAAGATACATTTTCATATCTAGTTTCAAATTCACCGTGATAAATTATTACATCGAATAATGTTTTTTTATTCATTTTATTATCTCCTCGCTTCATAATTTCTTTTATAATAATCAAGACTTATTTCAATGCTTTTCACTCTCTGATTATACCACATAATAACTGTTGGGTCAAGTGCTCTACTAATTCTATCCTGATAATGCTCCTTGAATGTTTCCAATTTGCCTAGACAATCTTCAATCTCCTTACGATTTTCATCGGTATACTGAAACTGGCTCCAAATAAGACTGTCTAATTTTTTCTCAACAACCATTTGATACCAAGGGCTAGGTTTATCGGTTAGAATTGTCATTTTATAATCTCCTATCTCTTATAATACCACTATTCCGGCTGTTTGTCAAGGGTTTTTACACTACAACCACACTTAGGACAAGACGGATGATTATCTAACACACCTAGACAATCTTTAATTTTACCAACCCAATCACAATATTTACAATGTACATCTATTTCAAGATATTCGTCAAATGAAGCCATTTTATAATCTCCTATCTCTTATAATACCACTATTCCGGCTGTTTGTCAAGTGCCTTTTCTTCACTCCACTTTTTTAGTACTTTGGATATCTCTATAGCATCTGCTTTTTCGGGGCACATCAAATAGCCAATATATACATTATCTGCATCGTGTATATAAACAACACTATTGTCATAATTTTTTGGTTCACTAATCCATAGTGGAAATTTCATTTTATAATCTCCTAAAGAAAACGATGTTCTGTTTTTTCACTGTATTTTTTACCAGTATATTTTTCTACTTCTGCAATTGCAGCTTTTTTATCTGGTAAATTCCAAACGAAAGTATAATCATTTGTCTCATCGTAAACTTCCCAACCTTGAGGAAATTTTGCAATGGTAAAAGTTATACCATCCAGCACAAATTCTTCATCAAGAGTATTTTCGTATTGTTTCAAGCTCATCGTTTTCATATCTTTATAATACCACTATTCCGGCTTTTTGTCAAGGTCCACTTTTATAGGCTTATATTCTTTACAATGAAACGGTATTCCCTTTAGCCTCTCGCTTGACCAATCTAGGCGCAATTCACAAATAATTTGGTCTCCTAAATTATCGCACTCTTCGATTAGACGGATGGTAGCATTGATATAACCTTGACGTGTTTCATCAGTGCCAAACACAAATAAAAAATCCCAAGGGTCGGGGTGAGTATCTAAATACTTTTGCTCTTCTTCCGTATTCTCCCGCCCTTTCAAAGTATGCGCATAGTTTATTGCTCTTTCTTTCCATTCTGGTATTTGGCATCTGTGAAGTATCATTTTATAATCTCCTACCAGTTTAGTTTATATCCATTACGATAACCATGTTCGTGTGCTTCACCTATCAATTGCCGTAGATTATCTTCGGCTTGTTCGTTATACTCACCCTCGTTATCAACAATATATTTAGCTACATTAGCATAGATTGCTCGGTATTCACCATCTGAACTTTCCTCGGCGTTTACCATTTCCTCTATTAGTGCTATAAGTGTTTTTCTGGTTGCTAGTTTTATTTTGTTCATGTTTTTATTGTACCACTATTCCGGCTGTTTGTCAAGAGGCAATAACTCCATATGGATTATATTTTGCCAACCTTCTTTGGTTGACGGTCTCTCTCCCTTGCGATATTTTACCCAACAACTATCTAATACCCCTTTGATATAAGGGGGTTGCCCTTCTATATTTTTAGCAGGTACAAAAGCTACATGCTCACTGACCAAAGTAAAAGGCTCTTGCCCTATCCTGTGGTGTGTAGTTTCAAAACTGTCGCCGGGAAGTACATATTTTGTCATTTTTATAAAACTCCTATTTTATGATGTAGGTTAGCGTAATGCTTCTTCATATATATAGTATCTTACACGGGTTTTATTTGCTCAATATCCCCAATATTTAGAATAGCCGGACAAAGATGCTCATAACTTACTAATTCTTTTTCTAGCCACTTCCAATAATCGGGGTCACTATGTATGATAACTAATTCATCAATAGTAAAATAACCCGTTGCCTTGGCATTTTCTAAAATTTGTTTGAATAGATTAGATAATTTCATTTTATTTATCCTTTCCCCACCGGACGGTTACAACATAATCGGGGTTGACCTCAATATAATCCCCTCTGCAATCACTAACCCCGAACCACATTTTTCCATCTTCATCATAAACCTTTTCGATTTTTGTGATGCCTGTATTTACATCACCAACCAGATAATATTCATTATTGTGCATTTTGATTGAAACAATTTTTTCCATTTTGTTTACTCCTATACCTTACATTATACCACCTTTTTACAATTTGTCAATAGGGAATTTTATACATCTTTTTCAACCTTAGCCCACCACCCGTCGGCTACATGAGGAGCATTGTAGCCTAATACACGAGGCTGTAAAATCATACCTCGATTGTAGAATTGTCGTGCAATTTCCATACCTAACTCCGGATTAGTCTGCCAGTTATACTTAGCATAGGTAGCAATTACCTCACTCAAATCATGGTCACACATGATGCGAGTTCCTGAAATGATGAAAGACACATCATTCTTATCAACACGCCCGTTGATAATATCGCTTATACAAAATGATAGGCTTAATCCGATTAGCATTTTTTTGTTCTCCTTATTCTTAGTATACCACGTTTTCTAAATTTGTCAAGAGGGAAAATCCAATACCCCAATTTAGATGGTTTTTGTCTAAATTGGGGACCCCCTGCAATCTGGACAAAAAAGGTCTTATTCATCCTCTTTCATTCTAAGCGCTCCAATCCTTCGGTAAGATAACCGATTAGCCAATCTGAATTATTTCTTTCTAATTCGTATATTACTGTTCTTATCATACTTTTAGAAAGTTGTAATTTTGTTTGACAATCTGACAATCGGTTTTGCATATCTTTGACTGCCGCTGTTACACTGGCTATTTCAGTTAGAGTTTGGATAACATCTATTGTTTGCATTTTATTACCTCTTCCATACATGTAAGTCATTCACTTCGAAAGTATAACCGTGATAAAAAATACGGTTGTTACGTGAAGTCACTTTGATTGTATAGCATTGAAAGTCTATAACATCGGTATGCTTAATGCGCTTTGATATAATGATGCCCTTGATGATACCGCACCCCAATGTTTTGTAGAAAATTTTGTCGCCAATCTCGATTGTGTCCATGTTTTTCTCCATGCTCTAAGTATAGCACAAAATATAGATTTGTCAAGGGATTATAGGAACTCTCATAATCCATTAATGTGCCAATTCGGAGCGTATTTGTCCGAATTGGCAGGGGTCCCCAAACTGGACAAATTCGGTCCACTTTGGGGATATTGGTTGTCTAGTCAAGTAAGCTCATATATAAATTGTAGTTAATCTGCCTGAAAAAATCACGCATATCATCGAAAGTCTGGACTGGGGTTTCCGTCTTTTTTTCAATCGGGAAAATACCCATGTTAAGCGCCTGATGATAGCGACGCTCCCAATTTTTAACGAAATTGAAGATGGTCGCTTCCAGCGGGGTTAGAACATCTGTTCCAATATCAACAGGTTCCGTTATACGTTTAAAATATGAGCATTTTTGTGCTTTCCGGAAACCACGCATGGATGCACGAGCAATAGGCTTTCCATCTATCGCTATATCAAGTACCGTTCCGTCTGTGTCTACAACAAAATGGCAATTCATTATTTACTCTCCTTTTTAGATTTGTTGCCAATAGTGGCAACAATTGTGAAAATTGAGCGGTTGGATACCCGCATACCGTTGCGGGACTTATGGTTTTTACTCTCACGAGCGGATGACTTTCGGATGTTTGCCATGTCCTAAGTATACCACCTTTCAAGGATTTGTCAAGCCTTTTTTCAATCTCTCATAATCCTTTAATCTTCCCAAGAACACTCGCCATAATAACCGTAATCCTCATCAGTACCATAACCAGCGCTGGCGAGGGTATCAGCGTCCGCCTCAACGTCGCTGTAATTATCCTCGTTTTCCTCATACTCACGCACGAGGTCGCAAAGGTCAGCCTCGACATTTTCGTCGGGGTCGTCGGACACAATTTCCCGACGTGCTTCACGCAAAAGTTCTGCGTTATGGTCAGCCTTTTCATCAGCCAACTCTTGTAAGAGTGCCTGATATTCCTCATAATCAGACTGGAAAGCTTCGGGGTCATTCATCCAAGTGTTGAACATTTTGCGCTCCTCATCTCTAAGATGATTACATTATACACCATTTCCACCAGTTGTCAAGATGATTTTGAAACTCTCATAATCCTTTAATGTTTTCCTATTACCCCAATTCGGAGTGTATTTGCCCGAATTGGGGACCCCCTTTAAATCAGACAAATAATATCTAAATAGTCTGATTTTGTTATAATTAAAAACCCCCTCTCGGGGGTTAGAATTCTGGTCCATCCATCTCCCAATAAAATCCGTCGTCCGGCTCGTAGTCATCACGAGGGTCATAATCATCACAATCCAGCAAGTCTAATTCTGGTTCCGGCTCTGGTTTTTTGTTTTCACCCTTTGCCTCAGCTAATGCCTCATCAATTAGGTCAAGCTGTTTGCAGACAGAAACGGCAGTAGGAGAATTCCAATCCCCGCCTTGTAAATAAGACAGGGTTTTTTCCAAACGTGCTTTTGCATTTTCAAGGGATGCGACCACCGCTGATGTTGTCATTTTTTTCTCTCCATTATCTAAGGATGATTACATTATATCATTATTCTAAGAAATGTCAAGGGGTTTCCCATTCTCTCATAATCCTTTAATGTGCCAAATACGATGGTCTTTATCGTATTTGGCAGGGGTCCCCAAATGTGACCAATTAGGTCTAAATTGTCTGATTAATAATACAAAAAAGAGCCAACCCGAGGATTGGCTCTTTTGGAGGGTTACCGTCGTTCCTCAACCTAGCTCTTGTGCTGCCTACCGGAATGGACACTAGGGGCATTTTCCTTCCGGCTTATTAGGGAGGGTTACCTGCACCCACAAGACGACTTATTGGCACTTGTGTGCTCTTATTGCGTAAGCTTTCCGGTTGTTGTACCTCCTGTCGATGCACTCCGGCAAACTCGCTCAGGGGGATACGCATCATCGCACCAGTGACGGGGTTTGTTGCCCGTATGCACCCACATTGGATTGTGGGGGCGTATCGTAAAATTTTTGTGAGTTGGCATTGACATTCCGCAGTTAACCCTATTGTCTCGCCAGTTACCCTCTGCTTCTTTGAAAGGCTCACTTACTACTATAGTATACCATAAGACTATTTATTTGTCAAGGTTCAATTCCTAAAATCCAGTTTGCAATTTCTTCACTGGTCATATGAGACCACATTTCCTCAACCTCACGGTGAGCTTCACGCACCGCACGAACAATTTCTGGTCCAGCCGCTCGCTCAACAATTTCACGAATTTCACGGGCAATTTCTTCGGGCATAGGTTCTCCGCTACTCATTTTATTGTACCTCCTTTTTTGAAATCTAGCGCCGGACACATGTCCTCAATTCAAAATCAGGTTTCACTTATCCAGTGGTTAGGTGGCTGGTTCACTAGTGCCTCTCAGTCAGTCCATTGGGTCGGAGGTTACAGCCCTTTTATTACTCCCTGAATGTTTTGGCGGGTTATGAACCCGCTGGCGCTATTCTGTTTTCAATGTTCTAAGTACTATTATACCAGATTATTTTTATTTGTCAAGTACCAATTTTGATAAACTTTCGGGACTGGACTGATGGGACTCGAACCCATGACAGGAGATGAAGCCTGTTTTCAGCGACCATACTTCGTCATCACCGAAGCTTGCATATACCTTCGCTATATTTGAGTTGCTGTTTCCTCAAATTCAGTCCCGAAAGTCTACCAAATTTTTTGACCTACAGTGAGAGATACCCTCGGCAGGAATCAAACCTGCGTTTCACTGGCTATAACAGCCGACCCGCTTTTCAGACTGTACCGACTAGTACGGAAGTCATCGCTAGTGCGCTGCTAGCATTGCGGAGTGTGTCCTTCCAATTAGACGACAAGGGTGTGGTCGTTTCCACTGTCCTCACTCTCATTATAAGATGCGCTCTTATAATGTAGGCGTACATATGCGCCTCGTTATTTCGGTCATTCGGTTGTTAAAGAACTTCTATATTATAACCGAAAAACATGGGAAGTCAATATGACATTTGTCACTATTTTGCATATGACATTTATCTAATACCCCAATTAGGATGAACTTTGCCCTAATTGGGGACCCCCGCCGAATTGGACAAAAAAGGTCTAAATTGTCAGATTGCTTTTTTACTATTGACAAAATTATAAATAGTGGTATAATTGACAGCATGGAGAAAATAAAATGAAACCAGATTATAATTTTGCCTATCTGATTATAAAGCTTTGTTTTATCTTTTTAGTCGGTTCTTTGGTTGTAAAATTTTATTCAATGCTTATTGCATTTGTACACTAATGCCTCAACCTATGTTGAGGCATTTTTGCGTTCTAGAATTTTGCTTTCTAGAACGCTTTCTCTTTGCTTTCCTAACTGTGGTCCACCAGCAGGTCAAATAGAAATTAAGCCGAACTTAATTCCTCGGCTTAATTCTCAGCTTAATTCCCGGTTCAATTTTTTCAGGCTGTTTTTAATTCCTGTTTAATTCGGTGACCATGTTTATCAATCTTTCCACTTAAAAACCTCTCGACATTTGAATAATTACCTTCGAGGCGAGTTCCACCAGTACGAATAAATGTATCTAAACGTACACGCTTTTTGGTGATAATTTTTTCATCTACAAGTTCTTGGTAAACAAAACTTGACCGAGCAGTCGGCATCATATTAAACGCTGAGAGCTTACCCTCTTTATAGGTATGTTCGTACCAGTCAATACAATCCTGAGTATCATCAAATGGCTCAAAACTTCCGCATCCCTCGTGGTCAAAAAGATAATGCTTACCGTCTTTTTCAGCAATACCAAAAGGTGTCCATCCCGCTTCCATCTTAGTATTGCTATCAATCTTACCGTTCTTTTGCATCATATCAGTTACTCTATCTTGGAGTTTATCAATCTTCAATAGGGTTACAAAATGATTCGATTTCTCTCGTGGCATTATAATCTCTCCTCTTAGTTTACGCTAAAATATGATAGGATATTTGCTATTTTTGAAACTTCCTCTACTGTACCAATTAAGATGATTTTATCATTTCTCATCGGGTAAGGTACAACATAGTATCCAGATGGAAACTCCATTGGTTGACCGTTATAAGGATTGGTCATTTCAAATTTACTGTATTTAAAAACTAAATAAACGGGGTCTTCTTTTTCTATATTCATGTTTATATTATACACCTTTCCTTGAAGTTTGTCAAGGGTCAATTTCTAAGTTATCGGGGGAAAAGTTATCGGGGGAAAGTCTAGGGGGAAATGCCCTAATCCTGATTGTTTTTGTCAGGATTAGGGACCCCCGCTAAATCCCCCTAATTGGGTCTAAATAGTCCTATTATAGTCTAAAAAAGTGCCCCCTTTCGGGGGCTATTCGGTTGTATGTTATTCGGGGATATATTGTATAATTTCAGGCATATCCCCACCGTATTTTTGCAATACGGCAGTTAGCCGCTGGACTAACTTTGTCTCACTGGTTGAGAGTAAAACCACACTTTCAACATCTTCCTTGACAAGTTTGATTTTAGCAATTTCTTCAACCAATTGGGGATACTGCTCTTCAAGGATTTTATCCTCAAATTCACGAACAGCGAACCCGCTAACTTCATTCACGACATCATCTCGATAATCGCAAATACTTGCTTTTGGAAATGCTTTTTTAACCTTAGAATAAATTAGGCTGCGGAGTTCACGTTCTTCTTCCTGAAGAGCCGCTTGTTCTTCCTGAATTTTTGCATAGCGGGTAATGGAAGACGGAGAAACTCCTGCCTCAGCGCAAACCAATTCTAGCGCCTGTTTGCGAACCTGCTTTTGGTCAATTTGCTCTTCTACTTTTGCCAGCTTTGCATCTAAAAGACGATTGATACGACCTGTGAAAAAATCCCGAACTTCTTTAGTAAGACCCATTTTATTTCTCTCCTTTTTTAAGTTTTAATTACTTTATAATTATACCACACATTTATTAGTTTGTCAAGAGGACTTTTTGAAATCCAGTACCAGATACAAAGTAATAATTACCGTTGCATTTAGCGTAGATAATATCACCTATGCTCATTGATGTATGAGAAAGACCGGAATTTTTAATCAGTTCTCTTGCTTCACCATGAGGAGACCATTTATCACCCTGCATTTGGTAATAGATTGTATCCAAATTAGAAATTAAATCCTGCTCTGACAGCATGAAAAACATAACCGGAGCATAACCATCCAAAAAATCATCTACTGGCATAGTGTCAGGCAGTTCATCAAAACGACCCCAATTCTTCTGGTAGTATGCGATATATTCAGTCATCGATACACTCCATTCCTTCGTCATCTTCGTCATCTTCACTCTCGCCAGCCCAATCCAGATAATCCCTGCAAGCATTAGCCAACTGCCGCTTTACTTCTGGACTTTCTTGCTTATTTTCCGATACAATTTCCTGAATTCCTTCAATCGCATCACGATATGGGTAGATAATCATTTTGTTCTCTCCTTTTCATATCTATATTATAGCACAATTTCTATATTTGTCAAGGGGCAATTTTGATACCCCTAATTGGAGTGTTTGTGTCCAATTAGGGGACCCCCGCCCAACCGGACAATTTTGGTCCAGTTAAGGCAGATATACTTGTTTTATTCTCCTAATGGTACTTCTCGTACAACACCCTTATAAGCAGCGTTTACATATCGTTTATATGATGTTGGTACACCAGCTAACGCCGCATATACTTGAAGGCTTGTCATAATAATATCATGCTTAGTACCTCGTGCAAGTGCCTCTCTATAATTAGTAAGGCATTTAAAAAACCATTCTTTAGACTGATTAGAATATTTTTTACATGGCATATTATACCTTCCTCATTGTTCCTAACACAATCAAAAAAGCCTCTTTTGGGGTAAAACCCAATGCCTGATTTTTTTCATCGGCAATTTTCTGAGCCAATTCTAAATCATCTCCCCAATTCCAATCGGTAAGATAAAAACCTGTCTCTCCCTCCACAGCAATACAGGGGATATAACCCCCATCTTTATCTCTTTTTAACTCATTAATAAAATAAACGCAGTTTGTCATTTTAGTCCTCCAAAGCTACATGGTCTGAAATAAAACGTTGTATATCAAAGTCGATTGTCTCATAATCATTCAATACTACAATCTCATTATACTGTGTTATCAACATATCTCCGATATCGGTTAGCCCACCGTCTAGCATAATGCGAATAAGAAGTTCCTGCTTTTTAGTCAAGTGTCTAGCCATATTAATCCTCCACCTTTTGATACATGGAATATCCACCGTGACCATTCCAACCACTATCAGAAGTTATATACATCCATCCGTCATTACCAACATCTTCACAAGTAATTTCATATTCTTCATCTGTTTCATAATCATCTTCGTAAACAATTTTTGTTTTTATTTCCCATAAACGCAGTTTTTTGTTACCATCTTTATTTTTTGGTTCATTTAGCAATTTCATATTTTCCTCCGCATAAGGGTTTCCAGCACGTTTTAGGCAGTGAGGGCACTGGTCATATTGTAGAGTAATAGTTTGCTTTACGATAATTTCTTTACCGCATGTTTCACATTCTATCTCTTCGTTTTCCTGTTTGAACATTCCCATTTTGTTTCTCCTATATAATAATTATAACACATAACTAATTATATGTCAAGTACTAGTCGTCCTCATAAAATAAGGCGTGTGTAGCATCTAAACCGAGATAATAATGCCCGTTACCACAGCGTCGGTATTCCTCACTGTACCATGCTTTATTATCTTCCGGTTGATAATTATAACTAACATCATAACCACCAGTTATCCTACCATCTGTTCCTACTCGGATAGGTTGTTTATTTTTTAAAGCATTACTAATATCCTCTAATTCTTTATCGTTCAACCATTTTTTACCAAAGTGCATTTTTTTGACCTTAGCAACTTTGTTCATGTACCATATAATACTTATATCTGCATAAGGTGTACCATCTTCCCGATATCCTACCAGACGTTCATCAATTTTTTTGATTGCTTCTGCATTCATCCTATCGTGTTCCTGATAATCAACATCAGGATAACGCACCCAATATTGAGTATAGGCTTGCTTTATTTTTTCATATCCAACATCTAAGGCAGTGCGAACATCGTTGGCAACCTCTTCCCACAGTCCGGACTTTTCTAGACGGTTTAGAACATTTGTCCATGACCGCACCCATTTATCATTTTCACTCTTTTCTTTTTTGTCTGGTATAATAACAGACTTAAAATAATCCCAATTTATATAACTTCCATAGCGCTTGCGCTTATAACCAAGCACCATTATGCTTCCCCCTCCTGAAGCCCATGCCAATGTTCTGTTAAAAATTTGTCCGTCCTTATCTACCAGTTTCACTTTCAAATGTTCATACTTAGGCACATAGTTTTTAAGTGTCACCATAAAATCAGGGCTAGAAGTTTCTAGTATCATTTTATCTCTCCTATAATTATATTATACCACACTTTTAATAATCTGGCAAGTAGCTTTCTTTTGGGTCAAACCAGTCCTTATACTCTTGTCCGCTAGAAGGGCGAGTTTGCCATTCCTCTTCCTCTTCTGAAATATAGCCATCAACAACAAGCAGGTGTAAAGCCTCTTTCCAAGTGCTTGCAGCATACCCTTTACGATGTATACAACTTACATCAACATAACTATCGGGGTCTTCAACATCTAGGGCATAAATTCTACTTCCATCCCAATACCATATATACCCATCATCATCCATAACCGTGTAAGAGTAGTTAATGTTTTTGTTCATATGTCTATTATACCACCTTTTTATAGTTTGTCAAGAGGTAATTTGACTATTGCCCTAAATCGGAGTGGTTGTGTCTGATTTAGGGACCCCCGCCAAACTAGACAAAATCTATCTAAATAGTATAAAACAACTAAACCCCCTTTCGGGGGTTTAGCTTGTGCACTCGTTCCGTGTACCCCATCCATACCTATGCCAGTTTCGCTCGATGGTGCTCCTGCTCTCAACGGCGGTTGGTGCATCCATCATCGTGTGTGGGGGGTGGAACTTTTTTACATCCGGCTGACCTGTACATCAGAGAGACCTGCGTCAGCGCCAGTTGTGCCTCTCGTCGCCGTAGCGGAATGTTTGTGGTATGAGAGTTTGTAGCCAGCCTATGCATTCTCTCACTTTACCGCTGATATAGACCACTGTTTTAATTGGCTTGTGCTTTTTCGAGTTCCTTTCGAGCCTCTTCCTCGGCTTTTTCACGAGCTACTTCTGCCTCATATTCAGCTACGGCAGCCGGAAACTCACCAACCATCTTTTCTGCATATTCCGCAATCTTCTCTCCTGTTGCCCGACCAGAAAACAAATCTACGGGCAGATGAACCTCAAAACGCTTTTCCACCTTTGGACTTTCGAAAGTCCATGTTGGGTTTTCGTTCACTACCAGAGTGATTGTCAGATGAAGTACCTTGTGTCCAGATTTCATTTTATTCTCTCCTTTTTTCAGTATGTTATAATTATATCACAATTTTATTAGTTTGTCAAGGGTCTAACGATGATTACCCCGACAGGATTTCCTTCTTTGTTGCGCACATAAATATTTAATGCCCCATTGACATATTCCTCTACCCTACCGAGAGTAAAGAATGGAGGAATAAATTCCCGGTATGTACGAATTTCATAAGGGGTAGCATCACGCAAACAATTCATCCCAACATAAAATCCGTTTTCGTCCTTCAAGCCAGAACGGAGAATGTTTTTATTGTAGTCCATAGCATCCCAACCCTCAGGGGTATGCTGTGTTTCCTCTGTTACGGTTTTGAATGTCAGGTAGCTAAACGGCATGTTCAATCTCCTTTATTAAGATAATGTAATTATAAACGATTTATGGATATTTGTCAAGGGTAAAATAAAACTCTCATAATTCATTAATACCCCAAATTGGATGGGTTTTATCTAATTTGGGGACCCCCCGCAAAGACCACCAAAAAGGTCCAAATTGTCCGATTATAAGAAACAGAAAAAGCGAGTGTAGCGCCACTCGCTTTTCTGCAACATAAACCCAAACACAAGGAGCAAAAACGTTACTTGATTTTAGCAAATTCTGAAGGTACGTTTACTGTCAAATATTGCAGCGTTTTACCTTTCTTATCTTTGCACAAGCGCAAGAAAAGTTTCTTGTTCTTGGTGCGCAACACCTTGACACTCTTGACGGAGTTCAACTGGAACAGACGACCCGCCGTAGACTTCGTAGCGTGGCAATCATAACCGTCTAATGTCATTTGTTTACCATCGATAGTTCTGTAAACTAGCTTATAAGGTGCTTTCATGTTTTCTCTCTCCTTTCTTTGTAGTTTTTATTTCGTATAATATAATTATACCACCAAATTATTATTTTGTCAAGGGGTTTTTTATAATTGTTGTTTCATCTAACAAAATTTCCTGAGTTACTATCAAAACGAGTTGATATTGAGTAAGGGGGGAATGCTCTGTCCAGTCTTTCCAATCCCTCATAATCATAGATAGTTCACCGTTTCCGGCTTCCTGAATATTCCACTTATTTTCATCAGCATCCCACCGTCTTATTTCAAAAGCCAATAAGTTATCATTAGTGGTTTTCATGCCATCGCCTTCCTGATTGCAGAAAAAACAGCCTCTCGCTCTGAATACTTTTCTTTATAGTAGCTTTCTAAAGCATTGATAATTTCCGGCAATCCCTTTGCTTTAGGACCGAATGTGTGATGAAGGCTACCAATGCTGTTACCTTTGTCCTCAACAATCAGGACAACATCCTTAGTCCGGTCATACCAAATATTTACCACATCGCCAATTTCAATTCCTTCTACTTTTGTGTAAGAATAAACTCTGTTAGCCATTTTTCACTCTCCTTGTTTTTCAATTATAACACAGGTTTCAGGTTTTGTCAAGCGTACATAGTGCCAATTTTCAGCATCAAACATATAATTTACGGGGTCAGTACTAGGTACAGCCCTGCAATCTCTAGCATAAAACCAACGTGACATTAGTTCGCTTCCAGCATTCAAGGCTTCTTGCTCAGTGGCAAAGCGCATAGCATTTCCCACCCATTCACCCTCAGCGAAAATTTCTGATATCCAAGACATTTTTCACTCTCCTTTACTTTTCTAATTATAGCACCGAATGATAAGCCTGTCAAGAGGTAATTTGTAATCTGTCAATTCCGATGGTTTTTATCGGAATTGACAGGGGTCCCCAATCCGGATAAAAAAGGTCTAAATACTCCGGATTGGGGATAAAATATACTCCACCCGAAAGTGGAGTATATTGGTCTACTTTATCGCTTTGCTGGTTGTGTACCATGCAAACATAGCGCAAATGTTCTACCGCTCATAATTAACTGGTAATCATCGGCGGGGTTGTCTATACAAGCCGGATGCAATCCACGTTCAATTGCCTCTGCAACATTTTTTACAATGTAGGCAATAGGTTCACAAGTTACTTTGCTATCCATCTTGCCACCGAATGAGTAAACTAGACGAAAATTATCCGGTTTGGGTGCATTGACGAAAGGTAAAATTTTAGTGTAGCCAAAAAATTTTACATGCGGTAAACTTTGTGCTACTTTCACCCAAGCGTCAAAATAGCGTTTTGAGAAAAAATCACCGCTTGCATGAATGCGGATAATTTGCACATTGGCGGGTATAGATGATAAAATCAGTTTAGCCATAGCGTCAGATGATTTTAGCTTGCGTAGTGCATCAAAATTGCGCCAATGTGCACGTCTTGAGGCGGAGTATCTAGCTTCCATCGAGGCGGCATAGCAACGGATTTTACAATTATCACCATCGGTAATTTTACCGCTTTCACGATTAGCAAATGACTGGCAGATATCAGCCGCCGGACAAGTATGACCCGCTGGCAAGTCAAAAGATGTAACCTGATTAGACAATAAACCCAACGCATCTGCCAACGCTAAAATTTTCGTGTTTCCAATTGAGAAGGTCAATGTGTTATTCATGCTTAGAATTATACCCTATACCTACCTACTTGTCAAGAGGCAATTTATATGACAAATGTCATATTCTAATGTGACAAATGTAATACCCCAATTTAGACCGATTTTGTCGAAATTGGGGACCCCCCGCAATTCGGACTAATATAATCCAATTAGTCCGAATTGTCTTGTCTAGACAACCAAAAAGCCACAGGGTCCTCCCTACCTGTGGCTTGATGTATCTATAGTTTAATTCCTGAGATTAATTCCTGAATTAATTCCTGATGAAATCTAACCCTCCCTGATAATTTAAATTGGGTGTAAAATAATATTTTTGGGTAAGTGGATTATAACGACAATAACCACCTAAACTATCACCCGCCAATTGTGCAAATTCGTCTGCATCGGTTTGACTAATAGCTGTCATAACTGCTTTTTCCAACTGGTCCACAGTTACAACCCATTCACCTTCTTTGTTTGTTTCATCCGGCTTATCGCTTGGCTCCAAAACAAAATTGCCATCGTCGTCCAGTTCAATATATGGGTAGAACTCTTGTTCTGTCATCAGACCGAGCTTGTCAACAATTATTTCTTGCAAAGCGTCCCTGATAATACCGATATTTTCAATATTCCATTCAAGATAATCGGTAGCATTGGGTATCATATCCTCGATAAAATTATGGATAGCATTGTCCACACAATCCTGCCGTTCAATTTCTCTCAAAGAAAGTTCACCGTTTGGTTTAGGCATTTTATAACTCCTATTCGTTTATAAAGCAAGCTAAACAATCTTGATGATACGGGCACTGTTGACAGTCACCATTGAAGGTCCGCAAGTACTCATCTCGGGCATCGTTTACATTTTCAGCATGTAAAGGATTTTTGTTAGCAATCATTGTTGAAAGACACAGAACGTCTTCTAGAGTTGTCGCACCGTGAAACATTGCATGTTTTTGATTAAGTGTCTGAATAAAGCTTTTTGATTCCATTTTTTCTCCTATGTCTATTATATCATGATTTATATATTTTGTCAATCCGTCGGGGGAAATTCCCGACGGATTTATCGGGGGAATTATCAGGGGAATTATTCCCAATCCTCAAATACAACTTCCATGCAACACATCGGGCAATGAACTACATTATCTACTTGTTCGAGGTAGGTCCAGTCTACTCCAAATAATCCATGACAATAAGGGCACTCCCCTGTATCTATTGCATGGTCTTTGGTTTTATCAATCGTGAATTCCATGATAGATTTTGTTAGATTACTAACGGTGTCATCTTCTACATTAAATTTCATGACATCCCCCTAAATCATGTAACCGAAATTTAGTTCGCCGTTTTCAATCATTTCTTTGAGCTTCTTACCCAAAGCCACAGCCCTCTCATTTCGAGCATCGAAATATTCGGTATCGCTCATCCCCACAAGAATTCCTAAGAGCAATCTACAAACAGAACCCTGCAAGGTTCGGTGACTAGTCTGCAACATTTTTCCAATGCGCTGACCTTCTTTATATTCGTTGCTAAACTTGTTCATGTAATCGTCCAGCAAGTCCGCAATTTGTGCTTCAGTAATATGTCGGGCAACATAAGAGACAGGTACTTCTACTGGTGTTTCAACCTTATCAATCAGCAAATTTAATTTGATATCTCTTTCACCGTTTGGCATTTTGTTCTCTCCTTTTTCAGTATATTTTAATTATAACATGTTTATACTAGAATGTCAAGGGTTAACTTTCTTGAACTGCGTTATATTTTTCTTCAAATGTCTTGCAATTTTTAAAATCATAGATAGAAATACGGAATTCATCTGTATACAAAGAGTTTTCATCTCCGTCATTTTTTCCATACTTCAAACTAAAAATTATATCTTCTTCATCTGAATAGTCATATTCAGCATAACAAAACTCTCCAGAAATCTTTCCTGTGCATATGCCACGAGATTCTCGCTCCCCAAATTTATCTAGAAATTCTATTAGTTCTTGTTTCAGAACGGGGAAATCAAAAGGTTCATCTTCGACTACACGAATACATTCTCCATTGGTGTCTGTACGAAAAAAACCATCCTCCCCTTTTATGCAGGGGTACATTGTCGCACAAACTGGACCTTCGCTAGACGGTTGCCAAATATTGATATCCCAATTGTCAGACACTTGGAACCATGTATCTTCTTTTTCGGGGTCGTTTGATAATACAATAAACTTGTGAAATAGCAATGCCCTTTGAGTAGCATCTTCAAGAGATAATTCTCCGTTTTCACGTATTGCTTGCTCAAAAAGTTCTCTGTTCATTATTTATCCTCCGAATGTTGTATAAATTTTGAAGTTCTCCATCTTGGGTTATCGCTTCCTTCTCCAAATCGGTTAGCTTCTATATTATAATTATCAAACAATTTAAAAAGCATGGTAAAAGATATGGTAAGTTTTTCTCCATCTTTCAATGTACACGTCAACCAACTGTCATGACCATCAATGTGCATGATATCTACACCATGTATAATCTTTTTTAGAGGCTCTTTTTTAGTCATATTACCACCTTTGGCTCTTTCTGTTGCCGTTCCAACGGCTACGGATATATGGGCGATAACCGATTGACCAGAGTTCAACAAGCAGGTCTTTATATTCTCCCTCGGTTGCTAACTTACAATCATTGAAAAACTCTATGCTTGCTTCTCCATGTTGCCCTATGTGCATATAAGATAAAACATTACCGAGATTAGCAGGACAATCCAAAAGAAAAGCAACACATTCCCCGTCAGACATTTTAAAAATTACACGAGTGTCAACCAATATGTCTGTCACTTATTCTTCCTCCAAGTCCAATTTCTGCACAATGATAATACTGTTTTCGGAAAAGGTTATAATCTCACAATCCTGTGGAAAAACAAACTGAAAACCAATATAATCTTTTCCTGCATGACCTTCATAAACATTGATACACAGGCTCTGACCGTTTTTGTGTGTAGCCTCTAAAACAACTGGTGCATTTGGCACAACCATTTTTATACTCATTTTTCACTCCAATCCATCTATATCAAAGGCTTCCGTAACATCTTCACCATCATCATTATACCATTCGGTAAACTCAATACCGTTCTCAGCCACTTCCAAACCAAACGCATTCGAATAAATATAAGGGATTTGAAGTTGCCTGTGCGCCTCAAACTTGATATACTCTGCACCCTGTTCAGGACTATCTACCGGAGTGTATTGTGGCTCATTCGGTGGATTTATCACAGACCAAACTCGGTATTTTTCCATTTTTCACTCTCCTAAATATATTATAACATATAATCAAATAAAAGTCAAGTTTTATTTATATTCCTCTATTCCTGTTAGCTTATAAACATCTGTCCACACTTCTTTACAATCATAGCAACGAACCTTCCCCCATACTTCCCCTGTCCCATAGTCCCATTCGACAGATGAAATATTATCACTCTCACAAAAGGGACATTCTGTACCAAAATTTTCTAAATACTCTTTCCTTATTTTTTCAGTTATTTTATTCATTTTATTCCTCTTCGGCATCATCAAACCATACTGTCATTGTATTAATAAAATCGTTGCCTTCTTCTTGCAACTTCTGGTTTCTTGCATAAGCATCAAATATAATACCTTGGTCATTTTGTATGATGTATAAAATCAAATTCCCGACGGTTATCCCTACTCGCTCACAGTCTTGTGGCATTAAAAAATGCTGATTAGTTTTTAATTTCCTCATTTTTTTCTCCATGTATCCTATTATACCACCTAACCAACTGGTTGTCAAGAGTATTTTAGCAATCTGCCAATTATGACCGTTTTTGTCATAATTGGCGGGGGTCCCCAAATCAGACCAAAAAGGTCAAAATAGTCTGATTTGGGGTAATAAAAAACTCCCCCTTTCGAGGGAGTTTTTTGTGGGTCTTACTTTTTGGCGGCGAACTGGTTCAGGGTGTTCACCATTTTCATCGTGTTCTGTGCACGAGGTCCAAACATGACGCTAGCGGCAATCGGTTTCTTGCTAGGCTGGACGTGGCAGAAGTACTCACTGGTGGCGTTCAGCATACCCCAAAAATCGGGGGTGATATCAGTGCCAGCACCATCAAACAGGCTCTTGATGCCCGAGCGAATTTCTTCCTGTCCCTGATTGAATACAGAGACCTTTTCACTTTCCTGACCCTGTAACTGCCAAGGACCGTGAGCGGAGTTATCAACATGGTTTGGGTAAGCGGTAGTGAGGATTTTCTGTGCATGTTCCTCGTTCTTGACAGGGTGTTGGGTTAGCTTGGCAAAGAATGACTGTAATAGTTCAACCTCAATCATTGCTTTGCTCTGGACGTGTTGCATCCAGTAACCAAGGTCACGACCAAGGTTCAGGTTGACACCCTTACCTTTCCAAATAATACCCCGATTAGCTTCTTTGTCGGTGTTCTGCTTTGCCCAACCCTCAGCCGCTGTAATGGTATTCCAACAAACGGGGCGAACACAGGCAATGAACAGGCGGGTAGCGTCTTTGGTAGTAAAGCCAGTGCGGACGATACCATAAAATTTTACACCGTCGCCATCCCGAATTTCATGCTCCGGCATAACCCAACTAATGAACATGTCCTCGCCATGACCGAGGAAAGCCATTGTCTCAGCGGGTTCGCAAACATTAGCATCGAAAATTTCTGCTACTTCACGAGGCTGCAAGGGGTGATAGCGCTCAGTACAAACGTCGAGCAAGCGCTCTTCGGGGTCATAAGGTGACGCAGTGCGGACAATACCATAGCGGTTTGTATCCGCATTCTTTCCGTTCAAAACAACGCTGATTGGACGGAGTTCAATTGTAAACCCACCACCGAAACGAATATCATAAACCTGTTGTGCGGTCATGGATTCCTTCGACGGCTCAGTAATACTGTGCCACATCGGTTTTTCGAAACTGTAGACCATTTTACCATGAATATTTGCAGACATTTTATTTTCTCCTTTTTTTATAATTTTTAATTACTATTATATTATAGCACACTTTTATATAATTGTCAAGGGTTTTTAGTCAACTCGAATATATTGGAACCCGTTAGCGCCCAAGTAAGCACCACCCTCTACATATACTTTTCTACCATGATGCCGGACGTGTTCGATTACTCCCATTGGTCGCCATCCTTTAGGGGCTTTTTCTAGGTCTTTTATTTGCTTCCAAGATATACCAAGCATTAGTGCATCATATAGAACTGTAGCTAAAAAGTCTGTGTCTCCAATCGGGCGCAGGGGCAACAGAACAGTTGTTCTATCATCCTGCAATTCAACCTGTGTAACCCTGCCGAAAGTTATATTGAACTTTGGGCGTAATCTCTCTGGATATTCATATACACCTGCTATTACATCTTGGATATGCTTACAAATTTCTCGTTTGAATATCCAGCGGGGGCATGAGCATTGGAACTCATACTCATGAGTAAGACTTACCTTATAAGTCTTATCGGGGTCGCTGTCAGACGGAACCACCCATTGCCTACGATATGCTTTTTTCATTGTATTCCTCCGTCAAACAATCTTCGGTAAGCTTGCATCGGGGTATAGCTACTTCACGCTCAATCGAATATTTTCCATCGAACCATCGGATTACCATGCATCCCCATTCTATCTCACAATCTCGGAAGTCACCATCATTGGTAATATACAAAAGAGCATCCCTTAAACTTTCCCACTTTCGAGAAAAAGGTAGGTCTTTTGGAGTAAATTTGGTTACCTTTTCTTTAGTACATTCCACTTCCGGCATCCAAATAAAGCCTCTGACAGTAGTATAAAACGTGATAGATTCAAGCTGTTTAGACATTATCCACTCTCCTTTTATAAATCATACTTAATTATATCACTAAAACCTAACCCTGTCAAGAGCTTCAATCATCGGGTCTGGTTCCCCCTCTTTGTATACGCTGATTAGTTCGAATTTTCCAGCACCCATGCCACAGTACTTACATTGCATTTCAGCTAGCTTTACAGCTTGTTCTTTATCATGAGCAGTAATAATAAGTTGTTTCATATTACTACCTTTAAAGAACCTAACAATAAAATCACTGCAATCTGAAAGCATTATATTTTACCTCCGAACTTATTATAACACAAATGTCCGGATTTGTCAATGCTGTATATCAAACCTGACAAATTGGACTTTATTTGTCAGATTAGGCGGGGGTCCCCAAATCCGACAAGTTCGGTCAAATTTGGGGTATTAACTGTACATGAATTTGTTATAATTGTCTAACGCCTCCTTAGTCAAAAAATCTTCCAAGTGGCAAAAAGCAATAACCTTGAAAGCCTCCATACTTTGCTCACGTTCCCAAGTGCTCAGTCTGCGAAAGTGAACATTGTAGGGTAATTCGACCATAGTTTTTAGGTCGAAATTATTGACAAGTTTGATAGCTTTATTGCAAGCATCAACCATTGTAACATGAATAGGAATAGGGTGAGATTGCAAATGCTTTGCTAAAACTTCATCAAAAGTGAGTACAGTCATATTTGTCATCATGTTATAAATTATAACATATTATAAACAGTTTGTCAAGAGGCAATTTACTCTTGACAGCCGGGAACTTTAGTGGTATAATTACTTTATACTAAAAAAGGAGAGTATATAAAATGACTACTGAAAATAAAATTTGTCCCCGCTGTAATGAACGTACCCTTAATCCTGTACCTGCACTGAATGCTCTTTCACGTCTGGATAATCATACCTATATTTGTCCGGATTGTGGTTTGGAAGAAGCTTTGGATAACCTGCTTCGCAAGCCATCTCAAACAGAATGGTTAGTAAAATTGAACAGTTCCGACGGGTTCCAAGTGAGGTGATAATGGGTAAACACATGATTTGGCATGGCTACCGTAAAATAGATTGGGAAAGTACTGTTATTATGAGTGTTGACGGTGAACTATGGGCTAACGTCCCGCTCTATTTGGAAGAGGTAAATCACTCCCCAACAGGTCTAGAGTGGGGTTTTATCGGCTCGGGAGCCGCACAACTTTCATATGCAATCCTGCGCACTTACTTCGAACTTGCTTGTGGATATACCGAGAGATTTGCAAAGATGAAGGCAGAACGTTTGTACTATAGTTTTAAGGAAGATTTTGTGAGCAAATGGGATGCAAATGAATGGGCGCTGGATAGTGAAGATATCTCTATCTGGCTAACAAAATATAATGAACTAAGAATTTTACGTGGGGAGAGTATACCATGAACTTCTGGCATGTTTTTTTGGGAGCCTGTGCACTTGTACTTGTACTACAAATTGGTGCGGTAATCTTTGGGATAGCAATGGGTAAAGCCGCTGCACCTAAGAACGAGCGAGAGCAACTAATTGATGACTATCAGCAAATGAAAGCTTTGCACTATTTTGACAGCCCGGAGGGGAAACTAACAGGTGAGATTTTATGGGAAAAGATGCAGAATCTTACTAGTGGATGTCCTGTAGAAAATAATAAATAAATAATTACCCCAAATAGGATGATTTTTGTCCTATTTGGGGACCCCCCACAATTCCGACAATTTCGGTCCACTTTATCCGATTTATCCAGCCGCTTGTCTAGACAACCGCCAGCCGCCTAATCCGACAATTAAGGTCCAAATTACCCTTGACAAATCTTTAATTCTGTGGTATAATAAAGTTACGCTATGAACGGTCATTTTAAATCGGACAAATTCTCTCCAATTAGGGGGGATTTACTCTGTTAAGCCGCTAGCATGTATACCCCACAATTCAGATAGTAATAGTCCGATTTGGTTTTCCGGACAAACCGGACCCAAATAGTCCAATTAGAAATTAGTTTCATCTTAATTCCTTGGAGTTCAATTTTGAAATCAGGTCCGGCTTAATTCCTTGGTTTAATTCCCGGCTTAATTCCTGATGAAATTAGTTCCAGCTTAATTCCTTGGAAATTAAATCCGGCAAATTTTTTTGCAAAAATCTTAATTCCTGCAATTTTTCTTTTTAATAATTCTTTAATAATTGGACCCCAAAAGTCCTGTGCAGGATACCGCTCTGGTCACTTTGAAGCCGACTCTCTCCCGGCTGACTACGCAGCAGGGCGGTATCTTTCACAGGATTTTTTCTATTCCAAGGTCCCCAACTTGTCTAGACAACTTCGCAACAATCTGCTTATAAGATTTCTATATATTGTTAGTGTTACTGGTGTTATTTATTAACTCGGTATAACACGAGATACATGAGAGAGAATACCCTTCAATGCTCAACGGTTTTCCCTGCGGCGGTTTTAAATGCTTGTCTTTTAAAATACTGATTTTATATTGGCAGGAGGGGTGGGGGAAGGGCATTGAGGTTTTACCTCGGTGGTCCACTATAGTATTGTAATCTAGTATTATAGTATATTATTCATTATACGAATGAGGAAACTCCTCAATCGCCAATGAGGAAACTCCTCGTTCCCGAATGAGGTTTTACCTCAATGGGGAATGAGGTTTTACCCAAGTGCCTATACAGAGGTTTTTTAATTTTTTATTAATTATAATAGTGTGAGGTCCAGAAAATAAAAAAGCACTCGGTTGAATGAGTGCTTTCCACAAAAGGTTTTAATTGGTGATTAATTTTAAAGGTGGGGAAATTGTCGGGGGAAAAAACGTCGGGGGAAAAAGAGTGGCTCTTTAGGAATTATCGGGGGAAAAAGTGTCGGGGGAAAATTTATGAGCCTAAAAGAAATTATAGGGGGAAATTCTATGGCTCAAAAAGGGAAGTTAGGTACGAAGTTGACCCTTGACAAAGTTAAGGGAAATACACCCTTGACAAAAGAGGGAAAGTGTGGTATAATGCTATGGGAAAGGATTGATAATATGCAGAAAAAACCTTTTGATTGGATTAAAGCTATATTAACATTATTTTTTCTTATAAGCGGAATACTAATTATAGGGAAAGCTCAAAACAATTGGTTTATTGCTTTAGGAGTTTTGCTTATGATTCTTGGAGCAATTGAGAGTGAGGAAAATAGGAGAAGAAATGACTAAATTTCAATTTTCTTTAATTATGAGAACTTTATTGGCTATTTTTTATTTGAAATTAAATGAACGCAGTACTAATGCTTGGGAAAAATCAGAAAAACAATATGAAGATTTAAAAGGAATGTTTAGCCTATGGCAGCATACAGAAGAGGATGAATTTTAATGGAAAATATTTACTTAGATGCTATTACGGAAATTAATCCGGATGCAATAGTTCTAACTGGATTTGATGATTGTATCGT
>Ga0316616_100000048_pt1 | contig 29000 bp, 47 predicted proteins | sample OWC_Aug_M1_C1_D1_FD_207660 | JGI IMG/M metagenome (GOLD analysis project Ga0316616, IMG submission 207660) | Wetland soil microbial communities from Old Woman Creek delta, Ohio, United States - OWC_Aug_M1_C1_D1_B | ecosystem: Environmental > Terrestrial > Soil > Wetlands | place: USA: Ohio... | reverse complement strand
AATAATTGTAACCATTAGTTACATTATAGCATGAATATGCAACCAATCGTTACAAGCATGAGGAAAATTTCTGCTGACTTGTTTGATGACTTAATTAAATTTTAAAAAAAACTTATTTGGGTGTACTGGGGGGTATTTGTGGCTATTAGTCGCACAATGTATGTTGTACGACTCATTTGAAGCTATTAGGCATGAATAGTTTGAGGCTGTAAGCTCGTATAATACATTCTAAGAGGCATATTGAGTTGAAAGTGACAGATATTATATTACTAACACTCTTGCTATCCCTCCTCTGTTCTTCCTTTACTATCCTTATATAAGATACTGTTAGACTAATTCATTATTATACTTAGGGGATTTTTGGACTACTGGTTGAATTTAATTTATCTACTTGACAATATTTATTCTATTCTATATACTCCTTTATAGTAGTAGTAATATGAATAAGTTAAACAGTATATTTAAACTAATAGACAAAGAACTTTTAATAAAGGGCTTTAAATGTTCTGTTTGTAATAAAGTTTATAAAAAATATAAGGACTATATGAAGTGCAAGGATAGCCACGTTAAATATAGTTAGTTCTTTAATATAGCAAGTCAAAAACTGAGCAAGTAGCTAAACCGCTGATAGCACAATATATAAGGCGAAAGCCTGAAAGCGTGATGACTGACGAAAGCTGTGCGGATAATAATTTGAAGCGTGTAGATAGTTAAACGCAACGCCCTACACTTTTGACTTGCAATATTAGGGAATAAAATAAAACAAATATGAAGATAAATAACAAATATTGGATAAATGAAGAGGGTAAAATTACACGAATCGGATATTGTCCGTATCACCCTAAAAATAAACTAGATAACTGGGGCGAGTGTGATAAGTGCATGAAAGCAATTATTAAGAATATAAATAGTAGAAGAGGTGATTGTGTATGAAATTATACTATCACAAAACAGATGGCGAAGCAGAATATCTGACAGACACTTATATTGTCATTATAGGTTTTTGACTTGCTATATTAGAGAATTAAATATGAATTATAAAAAACACTATATATTAAAAATAAACCCGTCAAGTAAAAAATGGGTTAATTCAAATACTAGATATAACAAATATCAAAAAGAATTATTGCTAGGCATTATTGTATCAATGTTAAACAAACATAGCCCAAAAAACTTTAAGTCATTAGACAATTTTTTGAAATGGTACAACAAACAACCTTTATATATGAAGTTATCTTATGCAGATTTTAATTGCTGGGTACATAATTAAATATGAATATATTTTTAATAATTATATTCGCAATAGTAATGTCTATTATTTATGGGCGTGAATATATAACCAAAAATGCGTTGAATAAGTGTTTGAAAATGCATAATAGACAAACAGGAAGGAAGTGAATAAATTATGAATAAAAAAAGAAAAATATATTTAGGTGAAGTTGACGAATATCTGAATGATTTACGTGATATAGTTCTAGAAAAATCAACAGAAAAAACTATTGAGAATAGGATTAAAGCCATTGATGAAACTATAAACCTTTTACTCCAATACGGAAAAGAAAATATAAAAATAGGAAGGAAGTGATCATATGAAATTATACTATCACAAAACAGACGGAGGGGCTGAATATCTGACAGATACATATATTGAATGGAAACATAACGGCAAAAAAGGAAGAGAGGGGACTTTTAAGAATGCAAAGTATATTGTAAGAATTGATGGGGATATTGAAAAAGATGCAGAATTGACTGTGGTTAAATAGTCTTTTTATATTGCTTCTTATTTTTATATAAGAGGCAATAATAAGAAGAGGAGGTGAATATTATGAGCGTAATTAATTTAACACCAGAACAAAACGAAAGATTGACAGAGTTATATGAAAAGGCAGTTGGTTCTTATCTTGACAAAACGGATTGGGATATATCCGAGTGGCTTACACCTCAAGAGTGGAAAGAGTATCAAGATTTAGAAGAAATAGAGGATAAGGAATAATCTTTTTATATTACTCATTAGAAATAGTGAGTAATAATAAGAAGAGGAGGTGAATAATTATGGATAAAAATGAAGAATATAACGGTTGGAGTAATTATGAAACGTGGAACGTTAAACTATGGATTGATAATGATGAAGGGTTATACCATGAATTTAGAGATGAAGCTCGGAGGCTAAAAGGTTTGAAAAATGATAAGTTAACATTATCGGATCATTTGAAAACGTTTTTTAATGATAATATGCCAGAAATTGGAGGTTGCTATGCTGATCTTTTAAACGCTTCAATGGGTGAAGTTGATTGGTATGAAATTGCTGAAAATATTTTAGATGAAGTTGAAGAATAATCGGTTCTAATTGCTCTTGGATTGGAATATATCAAGGGCAATATAAGACTGATTAGGAGGAGGTGAATATAAACTATGAATGAAGAAACCTACAAGGCATTGAAAAGAATTATGAAGTGGTTTGGAAATGAAATACCGCTAAATATATGCGGTGATATTAAACAAGTTGAAGATTGGATTGAAGAAGTGGCAAAAGAATATGAATAAATTAAATATTCAATCAATATGTAGCGTATGTGGAAAACCTACACTAAATCAAATTGATAATAGCGAGGGTGGTTTGATAGATATTGATTATAGATGTAATAGACATATAGATAATAATATAAAAGCAACACTACAAACTATTAAGAAAACCAAAAACTATACTTATAAGAATATATTGATTCAAGATATTGATTTGATTGATTATGAATTAGTGCATAAGTGGAACTATGGTATTGATTGCAGGAAAGCAGGGGCGAATATATCAATACTTATAAGGAAGCACAACTAAGCTAATTTTATCCTAGTATAAGAGGATTGATCGAGGAACGATTGATCCTCTTTTTTTGTGATAAAAACTAGGCAAAACAAAACCAATACTATGAATGCAAATAAGAGGAAAAACTTTGTATTTAGGGATTACAGACCTACAAATCAATCCATTAAGAAATTTCAGAAATGAAATAAAACCGGATTTCAGAAATGAAATCAAATCGGATTTCAGACCAGCCTATCCTTGTCATCATAGTGCCAGAAGCCGTTACCACCTTCATTGAATTCTTTTAAGATAACACGCACCTCTTTATCATTGACCATATAATACCCATTGTGGGGTCTTTGGCGTAGCTTTAACTTGCCGGTACGGATCCAGTAGTGGATTACCTGCTTGGCACCCATGTAAGTATCGGCTGTGATTAAACCGGCATTGATTAGAGCCTCTATAAGATATTTTATATTGTGATTTTCTAGTTTATTCATACTCATTGGTATATCCACTTCAGAAACATAACTATTATCATTAACGCAAAATAATTTATTAAAAAGAATTTAAGGTGTTTATTCATATCCAATAAGGATTGGTCAAACCCATGATCATACTTTTATATTTTTTACATTTTTTGTTTAGACAAATAGGGTCAGAATTTAACCAAGCATTTCTTTTGTCTATTCCATACCTAAACTCTTTACAATAATAACATTGTATCCACCATATTATTTTGTCTTCACTAATTAACTCTACTCCAGACTTATTCATTCAAGATAATTCAATACAGTCATTCTGCTCGTATTGGTCATCTTGCCTATTGCACGTAAGGAATAATCCTTTCTGCATAACTTACAAAAGATACATTTACATTTAGGATATTTCTCTTTGATATAACTTTTCCGATTAATCCGTTTATTTTTCATATTTCTTGATTAAATCGTATGCTGATTGTAAAGTTGGACACCAACCTTTCGGATGCAAATTACTCCGTTTCTTTTGATGAAATGGTTTACACAAACCCAATTTATGTATTCTAAGCATAAACCAATAAATTAATATTCTTTTCATTTTGTATATTTCTTAATTAAATCTAAAACATCTCTTACACTAATCCACCAACCTTTAAATCCGTATGCCTGAATATGTAATCCACTATTTATTTCCTTCTCCAAACTCTTTAATTGTGAGATGTGCCAGTTCCAAACCTTTTCATCTTCCCAAGCACCAATACCACCACCATAATCACCACATACTTCTACCTCTTGTAAATCAGACCACATATCATCAAACTTCTCTTTTGCGGTCTTGTCTGGTTTGTGGGTCATATTAAAACTTGTTGTGATAATCTTTTTTCAGCCATTTTTATATAAGCCGGATTAAGTTCTATACCCAGATAATTTCTTCCTAATCTACGGGCAACAACGGCAGTAGTTCCGCTTCCGATAAAAGGGTCTAAAACAACTCCGTTTTTAGGACAACCTGCTTTTATCATAGGAACTATTAAATCTTCAGGGAATGTAGCAAAGTGAGCATCTTTAAAAGGTTTGGTGGTTATGGTCCAAACGGAACGCCTGTTACGAAACTCACTCCACGATGAAGTCCCATCTGCCTTTGTATATCCAGAATGTCCGACAAACGTTGTTCCGCCACCTCCATATTTTTTGGTGTCGCTATACTTTCCCCTCACTTTATCCCGATATTGTTCTCCGTTTCTTTCCATTCCACTTGGTCTATCCTCTATCCACGTTGCCCTTTCCTTTATCGCCTCATTATCAAAATAATACTTGGGACTTTTGGCTAGTAAGAAGATATATTCGTGTGCTTTGGTACATCTATCGGTTACACTTTCAGGCATGGGGTTGGGTTTATGCCAGATAATGTCTTGTCTTAGATACCAACCATCAGTTTGTAAAGCAAAAGCTACACGCCAGGGGATACCAACTAAATCTTTAGACTTCAAACCCAAAGGAACAGACTTTTTTACAGGCGTTGTTCCTACCGGTGGCATTTGGCTTTGTAATGTTGACTTATCCCTTCCTCCGGTTGCACCATTTCCACCTGTGCCATTGTTTGCATAACTATCCCCCAAATTCAACCAACAAGTACCTTCTTTTTTTAGAACCCTTTTAACTTCACTAAATACTTCAACCATCTTGGCCACATATTCTTCAGGAGTTTTCTCTAAGCCCAGTTGTTTATCAATTCTTTTAGCACCACATTTCCGACATTTGTTTTTATATTGGCGTTCTCTATGAGGCATTGAACCACCCCTACCCCCAGGAGTTTCTTTTGTTTCATAATAAATTTCCATGTGGTCGCAATTCTCATCTCCACATTCCCATTTAGCCGTTCCATAATCCCTTAATCCCCAATAAGGTGGTGAAGTAATCACACAATCTACACTCTCGCTTTCAAGTGTTTTAAGAACTTCTAAACAATCTCCTTGTATTATTGTATTTATCTTCTCCTTTGGTTGTTTATGGGTCATAGATTTGAAATAAAGTCTGCAATAGCAGTCCTTATATTTTTCTCGTATTCTTTACATCTTTTAGGAAATACCAATTTTCCATCTGTTTTCTTGCAGTAATCTACCGTACCCATAACATCCGGTGTGAGCATATCTACTCTTTTACCTCTATGTTTGCAGGTGTCACAGGTAGGAACAGTTTCCCTACCTATTGAAAAATTTGAATAAAGTATTACTTCTTTCATAAGCTTAGTTAGTGGCTCTACTGCTGCCCTCAGTAAAGCCACCAATAAACCTACCTAAACAATACCCAAATAGATGAATTACCATCTACTACATACTGACTCATTAACCCTCCAGCACAGTCATTTGCCTGCTGTAGTGCAAATGTCCAGTCCTTACTACCTAACCCATTGATAACAAAGTATCCATTATTTTCTATATCTCTAACTGCGTGTTCCCACGAATTAGATGTTACTAACTTATAATAGATATTGGCTTTATTACCATTGGTAGGCATCCACTTTGCGATTGCAGTATCACCATTTCTTAGTATGTGAAAGTTTAATGCTTCCAATACCGGTTTGGTTGCTGTGCATTGTGGAGCATCAGTTGTGTTATTGATTAATATAGAGGTTGATCCTCCGTTTGTCGGTTCTGATCCACCACCACATTCCATAGCCGGAGTTCTTGTTACATAACTCTCATCAGCTACATCCCAATGACTCTGATGTTTCCATTCAATAACAGTATCAAGAGTTGTTGCGTCAAATTCAGCACTCTCATTGTAATCAATCCATTTCTCTATTCCTTCAACTCTCCATGTTCTTCTCGTTTCCCCTCCATAGATTGTTACTTTAAATGTGCCATCACATGCTCCGAGGACAACAACTGATTTATCTTTGCTACAAGTAAAATACTCGTAACCATTTACTGCCAAGGTTGCCATCTTAACTCTGTGATAACCAGTGATACAGTCGCAGTATGCTTTCTCGTCTGCTTCCATATTCTCCGGTAGAACTTCTTGATTACCTTCTATATTGATACAAAGATCAACTGGTTTTGCAGGTACGTTTTTTGCACACCATTCTTTATCGTTTGGTTTTCCCTTGTCATCAGTTGTACCTTTGTAAAGATAATCAAATTCATGTGCATCATGCCCTTTCCAGTGTCCGTCATCATCAACACTTAGTGCTTCGTACTTAACCCCATCAGTTGAATGACAGATATTAACTTTATCTACCTTGGCTTGAACTATCGTTGGTTTTGCCCAAAGATACCAGCCAATAAGGAGTCCAAAGAATACCCCTAATACAAACCAAAATAATGCTTTCCAAATACTTCCGTAAGTTCTTTCAATCATAATATTTCACCCCCTCTCATTCGGGAACGTAACAAGTCCCAATAAATCCTCATTTTGTATAAATTCCAGTAACATTTTAAGTTCTTCATCAGTGCGTTTCAACATTTTATTTCTGTTTCTTTCCAAGTATTTAGCTCTTTCCGGATAAGCGGAAACAAACCAATCGGCAAATCCCAAAGGGTCCTTGTGTGCGAATGCAAGATGACATTGAAAACATAAGCATAAATGATTAAGTATGTCCCACCTTAGAGTTTTATTGGTTTTAGGAACAACGTGGGCATCCTGCAAACCATTGGTCCTTCCGCATCTCTCACACCTACCTTTCTTTCTTATAAGAATAGAAAAAGCAGAGTCTAGATTTCTATTTAAAAGCGTTCTACCTTTAAGTCTTTTTGGCATTGAACTCCGTACCGCATTTAGGACAAACAATATTATTATCTTCCGTAGGTCTTAGTGCATGAGCAACCTCGGCTGAGGACATGCCCTTGTCTATCTCTTCTACCCAATGCTTAGGATCGGCACTTCCGGCAATCATTTGTCTTACTCTGAAAGATATATCATCAGGCAAGCGGTATTCTTTGGTCTTTCTCATTACCCAGGCGTAATTGTATAAAGTCTTATGAGAGGTCTGAATACCGTGCCGGTCTTTAATGGCTTCAGCCAAATCTTTTAAAGCAAAGGAACCGAACTTATCAATAACCTCATTGGCTTGTTCACCCAAGAGAATCTGATAACCCTCCTTAGTGGCTAATATCCTTGCAATATTATCAATGTATTTATCCCATTGTTCCTGCATATTTAATTTCCGAATTCTCTTTGAGCCATGTCTATAAGATCATCCTCGGGTCTTGTGTCCTGGTCAAATTGTATTTTGTAGTTCTTAAAAAATGTTCCTCTTTTGCCTTTAACCTGTCCCAGGTATTCTATTCTTACAAGAGTTCCAATGGGTAGGTTGTTTATTTTATCAAGGACTGCACTACCCCAAACCGCTACTTTATCGTGAGTATCTTCCTTTTCAAATGTAAACACATAAGAATCATTTGCTCCCACATGGGCTTGTTTTTCAACCAACACTCCTTGTAATACTTTCTCTTTCTCAAAATCGTGTGTTTCCGGTAAATCTCCTGTTAAGTCTTTCCAATTCATATTACTCACCTCGCTTATTCAGATTGTAAACTTGTTGTATTTTCTCTTGTGCTATCTGTTTCTTCTCAGTAATGTCGGCATCATCTTTAGTTACCCAACTAGGATCGCTTGTGCATTGATTTTCACATTCACGCCTTGCTTTGTCCCAGACAGCTTCCATCTTGTCATGCGGTTGCACAGTTATTGTAATACCGGCAGATATGCTTCCGAAGTTAGGCTGTCCTTTTTTAACTGCGTAAGTAATTTCTTTTATTATCATTTTTTATGTTTACGTCTATAAAATCTTTGAATACCGCTTACTAATCCTCTTAATGCCGGAAATATCTCATTCTTTTTAAGAGCAAACAAAACCTTATCTTTCTCAAAGAGAACCTCGTCATTATTAACGTCATAATACATCTTTAAGTGGACAAGATTTTTTATTTGTATAAGCGTTGCGTTTTTTATTTCCATTTTGTATCGGGTAACTTAGCAGAAAATTTTTTAACTGCGTCAACCCTTCCTCTGTAATACATCTCATTCAATATCAATCTAATGTAATCCAAACCTTTAAAGTAAGTAATATCGCAATACTCGCTTATCTCTTTTATTCTTTTGTCTATGACTTTATCTATTTTCATGATGATTGTGTTGCACCGCAGGATTTACACTCATATATATAATCATAGTCATCGGGTCCATTTGCCTGAAGTTGTCTTGACATTTTATTCGAGTTACATTCAGGACACTTCTCATCTATATCTTCCCACTCGGCTCTCACATAATCTATATCCCTATCCTCATAATAATTGTTAGAAAATTTCATAATTTACCGGCAAGTTTTTTAATTCTCTTTAATTTTTCAAATTCACAAGGTTTAGCTACATAAACCATTTGATTCTTTTTGCAATAGTCCGTTAAATAAACAGCTTCCCAATATTCTTTCTCGGCTTGTTTAAAATATATACATTGATTACAATTTCTTATTAATTCGTTCATTTTATTTATCTTTCTCTATTCTGTTATTATCATTATAATAACATGCTTTATAACAGTTGTCAAGAGGAATCTCCAGAAGTTTTATTTTCTATTTTTATCTTTATTCTCTAATTCTCCCCCTCACGTAAACAATGTCTCCTTTTCTAAGATTCATCCTAGCGTTTCGCTGAGGTTTCTTAATAGTTAGTTCTTAAAAGTGTGTTAGTCTGTAAAAAATGTGTTGAGATTTCCGCCATCGGTTTCTTAGCTTTCCGTTGCTATGGGAGTGGCTACCTATCTCTGACAAGGTGGGGTCTCCCACGAACTTTAAAGTCCGTATTTTTGTTCTAAAATATATCCTGCTAAGTTATATTCTCGTGGAATCCAACTGATAGTAAAAGTATTTTTTGTTTCGTCTATTTCCTTGAGTATTTTTAGAAGCCTGCTTATTTTTGTTCTGTATTTTCTTTGAAGAAGTCTTACGGCCAACTGACTATCGGAATAAATGTGTGGTGAAGGAGTAATTTTAACAGCTTCCAGAATTGCCGTTAATTCTGCTTCATTATTTGTCTTGTTACCTATTTGTTTTTCAACTAATACTTTGCCAAGTCTGTCTGTTACACATACAATCGAACTTTGGTTAGAATACCCATTATTTGAAGTTCCTCCGTCAACAAAGTAGCTATTTCTTTTGGGTTTGTGGTATAATCTATTCATAGTAATAGTAACTAACTAAATATAAGTCCCTTCTTGATACTTGTCAAGAAGGGCTTTTTAGTTTTATAATAGGTTATCCCAGCCTTGCTAAGGCATATGCCGAACCTCGGCTGGATTTTTTTTGCCTGGTAGGTCTTTCCTGGCATTGAGGACAAACAATATTTCTCGGTTCTGTGGGGTAGAACGGTTCTCTGCAATATTTACATTTAATTTTTTTCATTTAATCCTTCCATTGTATCTATCGCCTCATCAAGTTTCAAAAGAGGAATCATTTTCCTTTCCTTGGTGTTTAATAATAAAGTAACACCTGGCGGTTGTCCTTTCCCTAACTGTTTGCTTCTGGCATACTGGTCATCCAACTTATAAGTGCCTACCCTGAACTGGACATAATCTTTCTGGTAACTGTCGTTCCACCTGTAACCGTGTGCTATCTCTGCCGTATGGTGGTGTCCTAAAGCAGCGGCATCAAAAGGTCCTTGGAACTCAAAAGCTCTTTTTGTTGCGTGATTCGGATTAAAGTTTGAATTAAACAAACTGATTCCATGGTGCAGGTATATTGTATATTCCATATCATTTAGAAACAAATGCAAAAATCCTCCGTTCTCCATTAAAGGGGATTTCATTTCCCTGTACCAATAGTGTTCAATGTGTATTCCACTCATCATCCATGTCCATCCGTCATGGTTTCCTCCTGTTCTTGCAAGAATCTTTCCTTTCTTGTCCATTCTTTTTAAGTGCCATTCCACATATTCCGCTTGCTGGTGGGGATTTATCAAATGCTCATCTCTTCCGGTAACATACTTGGGTATCACAAAGTTGTCTCTCTCGTCTCCCACAATACATTCATATAATCCGTCAGTTTCGTATACCATCCTTTGATGCTTGTCCCATAATTGGTAGTCCGTTCTTTCCGAACCTATATGCCAATCTCCCGTCATAAATATACCTACCCAAGAAAGCCTTGTCTTTATGCGTGAGGTGGCCTCATTTTGACCAGGGTCATGTTCCCTACGCATTTTCTGTTCGTGAATCATCTGGTGGAGATATGAGGATTTATCCGGAGAGACTACTTTTTTATCCGAGAATTCTGGGTCTATTGCACCACGTATTGTTTTTTCTTTTCCTTTTCCATTTATAATAATTCTTTCTGGACTCATGCTCGTATTATGCTTACATTAACGGAATGGAATGTTGACTCGGCATGTGCTTCGGCAACTCCCGCTACGTATTTCAAGTCATTTTGGGAATCAAATCTGTTGGTATCATAAGAATAACTCCAATCGCAATTTTCGCATTTTGCTACAACCACCAAATTAGAACATTCTTTGCGAATTTCTTTTTCCATACTTTTAAAGACGCATTTAGAAGGGAACTAGACCTGTGCGGGCAATCTCCTTTTCATGGATGTATTTGTCAAGTCCTCTTAATATTAAATAAAGAATTACCGCCCACCATTCGTCTATCTTTTCAAAATAAACTAAAAGACCTGGAATAATTGCCAAGACTATTTCTCTTAACGGTTCTTTAATTGCTTCCCAAATTGCTTTCATAGTTCTCACCCCCTAGGTAATATTTCTTTTAATCGGTTGATTTTGCTCCAAGGCCATCCCTTACCCCAAATAATATTGTAAACGGCTGTCAGCTTATTTTTAAGTTCTATGACCTCACCAGATGCATCAGGAGAAGGGTGTGTAGTTAAAGTGGTACTTGTAGTGCTTGTAGTTTGAGTTGTTGTAGTTGTAGTACTTTGCGTTATCACTTTTGCTCTTAACCAACCAAGTACATAATTGTAGTTATGTTTCTGAAAATGGCATGGAGAATTAACTGGCCAATTTTGATCGAATGAGGTAAATTCCGTTTGTATTCCGTCTTTGCAAACCGCTATGTGTCCGTAAGTTCCTGCACCCTCCCCCCAAATAATAATATCTCCCTTAATAGGAATTGCCTCTATCGTATTGTCTATTCTGTCGAAGTATTCCGTTAAGTAAGTATTCCAAACATCTTTTGCACTGGCAACAGGAGGAGATTGAGGAAAACCTAGACACTCCTGAACATACTGCCTGTATAAATCCATGCATTGAAAGCCGTAAAACCCGTCAAAATCAATGTATTTTTGATCGTATTTGCCAAAAAACTGATCTGGACTAAGCATGATTATCGTTATAATTTAAGTTATAGAAATTTTGTAAAATTTTAGAAAGGCTAAACGGTTTTTCAAATTTCGCTTATTTTAACAGGAATTTGAAAGCAAATTCTACCGCAGCCAAAATTCCCAATAACATATAACCCATCTTCTGCACCGCTTCTATTTTTTCAACTAATAATTGGTGTCTGACATCGTATTCTGAGGCGGTTAAGTATTTAGTTTGTTGATCTTTCATGGCATCTCTAAATTCATTCATACCTTCCAATCTTATATTGGTAGCTGTTTCTGCTTTATCTAGTGCTATTTTGTTTAAATCAAATCGTAAATTGATTTTTTGCTCCAAGTCCAGAAACTTCTCATCATTATGCTTACACAATTCCTCCATTAACTTTTCAAAGTGGGCTTGGAGGGTTACTTTGTCTGTCCAGTTGAATTCATTATTTGCTTTACCCATTGTTTAATAGTATAGATAGGTTGTATATTTTTTTGCATAACATTAGTATTCGTTTTTTCCTGCTATGGTTTTAGCACCATACATAATTGCACCCACTTGTCCTAAAGGTGCTAGATATTTCATTACTTTCTGTATGTTACGAGGCGTAGCTTTTAACTTACCCATTACCGTTGTAATTTTACCAGCAGTAGGTGATACATCCTTTAGAAGATTTCTTAATCCTTTCCATATGGCTTCATTATATCCTGCTGATGCTTTCTGCATAAGATCACCACTCTTAGGACTATATGATCCCTCAGCTCTACTGGTTAGTTCTCCTAAGTATTCTTTAGTTGTTGACACGCCTTTCTTTCCATACTTTGCAATATCTTCTGCCAGTAACTTTCTTGCCATTGCTTTTTGTTCTGGTCTTGCAACATTCTCAATAAAATCCTTGCCATACTTAATCACATTAGAGGTTGATGGCATAGTTTTGCCTGCAAGTGTTACATTTCTTATGTTTCCTAATGTTTGTATCGGATGGAGTAGTGCACTCAGACCGGCAGTGGCAGCACCAGTTCTTGTTACATCTTTAGTAGCTTTCGGACCAGCAACCATAGTTCCTATTGGTCCAGCAAGTGAAGATAATGCTTCTGCAACTCCCATCTTTCCGTAACTTTTTTCTCCCTGTTCTTTAGTTAAAGGAACACCTTGTTGTTTTAGTACATCTAGTGCTCTACCCGTTCCACCAATTCCGCCTGCTACTATTGGATTTTTCATAAAGCCACCAACAGTAGAACCAATTGCTGTATATGGTAAATTAGGCATCGGAATTTTTAAACTTTCTTCTTCCGTTCCGAGAAGTCTTTGCCAAGCAGATAAGTCCTGTAAATTTACACCTCCCTCTTCTGTTTCTAATTTACCAGCACCAGTCTTTTGTGAGACCTTGCTTACTTCATTAAAATCTATTGGAATAACTGTTCCATCTCCTTTAACTGTCTGTGTAATATTACTCTCTTGTAAGTATGTGGCATAATCTTTAGGTGCAAGTCCTAATTTCTTTCTGTTAGAATTAAAAAATGTAACAGCTTCATTGATTGAATTCTTGCCAGTAGGCATAGATTTAATAGCTTGTTGCTGTTCTGTTCTTGAGAAATTACCAACATCTCCCGCTGCTTTTGCAAAGAATGGTTTAATTGATTCTAATTGCATTATATAATTCAAGAGATCAACATTATAATCAGGATTCTGCGATGCCAAAAATTCTTCGTACCTTCCACCTATCCTAAGCATATCTCCTTTTTGTCCATAAGCGAGTGGACCCTTAGGACTTTTAAAATAAATGTCTTCCATTAAAGACATAATTCTTTCCGCATCCTCCTTTTTATATTTCCTATTCTTCTCAGTATCCGACATTTCAATAGGTTGCATGAGTTTAATTGCAGATTCAATGTCCGAAAGTTTACCGCCTTTCTCCAAAACTTGAGTGCCTATTTGTTGCCTTATTACGTTTAGTTGGTCAGTACTTAATTCACCAGTAGTAGAACCTGTTGTAGGCTCATCAATAAATTTTTGTTGTGATATTGACCAAGTTGCCATGTTAATCTACTATATTGGTTGCATTTGCTGGAACCCAATCATAATACTTTGTATTGAAAACCCATTGCCCACCCTTTGACAACTGTCCTGATCTATAAGGACCAGGGGAAGGTTTTGATTCTTTGGGATTTTGATTAAACTTTCCTCCAGCAACATCTATTCCAGAGATAATAACATTTGTTCCTCCACTACCAGCAGGTGCTTCTCCCAAATCGGCTATTAAATCTCCCGTGCTGGAATTAACTAATAACTGTCTTCCATTTGCATTAACAACTTGTGTATCTGCTTCCGCTTCTTTAGTTAATTCGTATTCATTTAAAAGATTTGTATAGTATTGTTGTGCTTGTGTTGCTGCCGCTTGTGCTGCTGCTACCTGTGCCTGGAATCCTCTTGTTCCTGCACCGATAATATCTTCTGCGGTGTTTAATCTATTGCCCATCATATTGGAATACATAAGCATGGGCAATGCTTTGTTGCCTTGGTATTGCTGAACAAGATTCTCTCTTTGGAAAGGATTAAATATATTCTGATACTTTTCTCTTGCTGCCATGGGTGCACCAAGATATTCTGTTGTTGCTATGTCTAATGGCTTTACAATGTCCTGGTTACTTGCATAAGCCTCTGTAATCTTTTGTCTTAGTACATCAGATATTGTAGGCTCCATAGCACCCAAAGCACCTGATGCTTGCTGTGCTTGTGATGCTGCTTCTCTTGCCTGTACTACTGATTCCGGTAATTCCATATTAAGTTCTGTAATAATCAGGTATCTCGTAACCTTTTATTCGATTGCTGGTTGATCCAAATTGCCTATAATAAGCTTGTTCGAATGGTACATTGTATGCAGTTACAGCTTCCTTGCCTCGTTGTAGTATTCCGCTTTCAAGTGCAGCCTGATATTCCCCTTGTCTACCGCCATACTTTCCAACTCCACCAAGGGCTACATCTCCTCCGAATATATCTCTTCTCTTCTGTTCTTCTAAGGTATCATACACACCAAGTTGTCTTTCATAACCGGCCTTGCCTGTCTCGTATCTGGCTTGTGCCTCCTCCATACCAGTCTTGTAGCCTATCTCTTCCTGTCCCACAGCCCTGTTTCTTGCACCGCTAAAGAACATTCCACGACCAGCATATCCTTCCTCGGCATTACGCACAGCATTCTGGTAAGCAAGAGTGCGTGTTCCTGTGTCTAGTTTATTCAAGGTGGTCAGTAGTGAGGCCTCTCCTCTTGTGGTTTGCCTTTGTGTTTCAAGGTTGCCCACATAATCTTTTAATAGTTCGCTATAGTATGGTTCGTACTCAGTTTGTGCAGATTTTCTTGCAAGTTCTTCATCAAAGACAAAAGGATTTGTTGCCTTGTATCCTTCAAGGAATTTAGTTTCTGCTTCAATTTGTTTCTTTGTCGCTTCTTCTATAGCTTTAGCATAATCCTCTGCCGATGGAGTCTTCGGCTTTAAGTTCTCTTGATATTCTGTCCATTTTCTTCCACCAGTAGCACGCCAATCAGCCTCAGCCTCAGTCCTACCCCAACCAGGATATATCAAACGGTATATCTCATCGTTCATACTTTTATTATAACTTATTCTGCGAACTCTTTATCTCTTTCTTGATTTGCTTTGCACTTACCTTTTCTTCCTTCCATTTATTCCAGAGATTGCTATCTATATTGGTAACATCATGCGATTCCACAAAAGGATCGTCAGTAATATTTACTGAAACCGAATAAGTATTCGGTCCCTCTATGAATGAGACCTTACCTGTCTTTGAAATAAAAACTTTTCTCATGACGTTGTTGTTCTCCCGACATACCTCCACCGGATTATCCAAGTATAACTTAATGTACCACCTGTATCATTCTTTAACCAATAAAGATAACTAAGACTTTTACCTGGCTTAGGTGCTGCACTTAAATTTCTCTGATAATCATATGCTGTATACCAAGTATGACCTGCACTTACACTGGCACCAAAGGGTATAGCATAGGCCGCTGATGTTGTAGTCTGATAACAGGTGCATTCACAAACTCCAACCATAACCCTGTCAGGATTTATTGCATCCGTTATAGTTGATGTTAAATAGCCAGACGAACCATTTGCCAAAGTTACATCTGCTGTTGAGATACCAGAATCATAAGTAAGGTTTGCGTAAAGGTTTTCTTCCTTTATATCACCAGTCAAATTAGAGGCTGGAAGCTGTGATAGTTTTTGAGAAGCCACATCATCCATGTATTCTGTTTCCTCAGTATCTGCCAACCTGTGAAGAAACTCATCAAATCCTGCTGTTGTGTAATCATATCTGTCCGCCATATTATCTGTTTGATACGTTTGAGTAATAAAGCACCATCTTTTCCAGCAAGAATGATTCTTTGGTGGAACTTTCAATTACCTTTAACTTGACTCCCGATGCTCTTGAACCCAAAGGAAAGTACCATTCATTCCTTCCGCCTCTTTGCGAACCTTTAAGAGGTTTCCACATGGTGTTGCTTATCCAGAAGTCTTCCCTGCTTGTCGGCTTATAGATTAGCTTATACATTATTTGTATGTCTGGCCCGTTGTCTACATAAGCCCTTAGCCTGTTAAAGTCTACAATCGCCTCGCTTCCTTCTGGGAATATCTCTTTTAGTTCAAGTCCGAAGTGAATAGGATTAACTGTGCTTCCTGAAGTGAATGAATTGCCGTGGTTTAACTGGTAAACATCATCAGCTGTGCTTCCTCCGTATACATTCTGAACATTGCTCTCAAGCCAGTTGGTTGCACAAGTAATCTGTCTGTCTCTGCTTTGAAGTGTCCAGCTGTTTGCTGACTCATCAAACTTAGCCTCGCAGTTTGATATTGTTTCTCCGTCTCTTGTTGTTACATCTCCCAAATGAAAGACGATATAATTCTTATCCTCTTCCCAAGCCACAACATTATCCTGAAATGCTGTAGCAACATTCTCCACAATGTCTTTAATGGGATCGCTTATACTTTGTCCTGTTGTTCCGAGAGTCCTGTAGATTCCTGTCGGATGGTATGAATAGGAGTATCCGTCAGTACCAACCACCAGACTTCTTGGTGAAGTAGTGCCTGGCATACTTTTAATCTGTCTTAATTCCTGACCACTTGCGTTGTACCTGTGAGCAGAGTTCTTCTTATAAAGTATGAGTTCATTGGATACTACTGTCATACCCATGCCGACATCACCATCATCCGTCTCCACATCAAACCAGTTGCCTCCTATCCAGAAAGAACCAGTAACAGTAGAGGCTGGTGCTGTAGTTAGCTCAATAGAAGTTTCAGAATTTACTGCACCCACTGTATACTTACCGGTATTTGCTCCAGAAGTTATGATTAAAGGATCGCCAATTTTTATGTTCCTTGTTTCAAATAAACTTCCGGCAGAAGTAACTGTTTTACTATCAGCTGTTTGAACTAAGTCGCTTCCATATTCCAGTCCCCAAGTAATTGTTGTATCGTTAGGTAAATCAGAATACCAGCACCTTGATTTATAAGTTGAGTTGCTGATTGCTATGTTAAATAAGTAAAGCCTTGTCTTGTGTCTTTTAATATACTTAGCAATCGGTGAGTCAATAATACTGGCTGCCGATGTGCTGTAAGAAGTACCGCCATATTCCCAGTTGGCATCCGTTCCGTTTACACCGAATACTTTATCAAGAAAGCTCTCCATGAATACTTCCTGACTATCTGTAAGCCATGCTCCAGCCATCTTGTTCCAGGCACTACTACTCCTTATCATCGGAGAATTCTTCCACACAGCAATCAATTCTTCAGTGCCTGAAGAAAAATTATGTGAATGAATGCCGTAAATATTAGCCATATATTATGCTGTTGTTGTTGTACTCGATGTCGTACTACTTGTTGTCGAACTGGTTGAACTGCTGGTTGAGGTGCTCGTTGTCGTGGAAGAAGATGTCGTTGAGGTAGTTATAGTATTCCCAAGCCTCTCGTGTCCAAGTATTTTTTGCACTCCACCTATCCTGCTAAAGTCTGCATTAACAGGAAGGTCTACCTGATTGGCGGCACTCATAAACTTAGTGGTCTTTCTCTGGCATGCTCCACTAAGATCAAATATAGGATATGGTTTTTCCGAAATGTTAGTTGGCATTTTCTACTTTCTACTACTACAACAACAGTAGATTACCAATATAATTCTCTTGCATCTGAACTATCTAGTCTTGATTGCTCCCCAAATAACTGACTCCATCCTCTCACACCACGGAAGCGAAATAACTCCGGCTGTCCCAGTTGTCTTCGTGATATTCTTTTAAGATAAATGATTGAACGTGCCACCCTGGCATTATACTTTTCAGCATTGGAACTATCTGACTTGATGTCATCGCAAATCCTGTATAAAACATAATCAATATATCCTTTAGGGTAGGGAACCACCAGGGTATCCCCGTAAGAATTAAGGTCGGTCAATTCATAATAGTAGACAGGCTTTACATAACAGTCATCTGTCTTTGGTTGAGGATGGATAGCAATGTAACCTTTGGTTGCAGTTGAGTCAGGAGGAAGAAGAGTCCAGTATTTTGCATAGTCATCAGCCGCTTGGTTGGCATCAGATTTAAGATTATAAAACTCGCTTGTCGGACTCCATGTTAAAGGATAAGTTATGTCCGTATCTCCGCTTATATATCTATAAAGCACATATCTTACCGAGGATAATGTTGACCAGTTAGTGTTAATATCAAAGGTTCTTGTAGTAGTTGAGGTGGCAACAGCCGTGCCTTCTTTACTGAACCACCATGCTTTAGGAAGTTCCGGATATACCACATCCGTCTGGTAGTCATTCATATAATTAAACATGGTTTCATCATCAACCATCTGTGCCAAAGGATTCTTCTTTACCTGTTGGAGAACATATCCTGCGGTGTATCTGGTAAACCCTGTACCCGCCAAAGCATCTGAATATTCTGAGTACTCTGCCGTTGCAGAGTTATAATATCTCCACCTGTAGTAGTCAGTTGATACTCCACCAGACACAACTACAAGAGTTTTGTTATTGTCGTTGTCCCATTCTATTGCAAGAGGTGAGGTAGAGATTTCAGCGTAACTTCCTCCAGTTTGCTTTTGTTCAAAAGATATATAGTCCCACTGAGAAAGATATACTGGAGTTGATTTGGCATGGGTAAAACTTAAAGCCGAATATAAAGTAACGATTGTGGTGCCCGATGTTCCTGTTATTTTTCTTGATTCCGTTTTCTCTTGACCTGGTTCACCCACTATTACAAACCAGTTAGTAGTGAAGCCCTCATTGTTATCCACATAAAGGCTTGTTCCGCTTGAATAGTCGGTTGATACGGAAGTCCTCTCATCATCAATAAGTATCGGATTAGAAATTAAAATCTTCACTTCTTCTTTCGCCTAGCCTTTCTTTTCTTCTTTACCAACAAATCAGGTTGGCTTCCTCTTGTTAATGCCATACTTTATTATAACTTACCAAGCTAACTAGGACTTAGTATATCTCTCTCCAAATAAAGGTTCAAAAACAATTCTACCTTCTAAAGATTCATCAATTATAGTTCCAAATGTATAAACTGTATTGGGATAAGGCGTTGTTGTAGAACTTGTCGAGGAACTTGTTGACGTGCTGGATGTTGAACTTGAAGTAGAAGTAGTCGTGCTTGTGCTGGATGTTGAGCTTGATGATGTTGATGTTGAGCTGGTACTGGTTGAGGAACTAGTTGATGTTGAAGTTGTTGTTGACGATGTGCTACTGGTAGAACTGGATGTCGAACTTGTCGAAGTCGTGCTTGATGATGTGCTGGTACTTGACGAGGTTGAACTGGTCGTGCTTGTGCTAGAGGAAGTAGACGTAGACGTTGAGGTCGAAGTTGTTGTACTCGTGCTGGATGACGTGCTTGTTGATGTGCTCGTGCTGGTTGTTGTTGACGTGGTACTCGTTGAACTTGATGTCGTAGAGGAACTGGTCGAGCTAGATGTTGTGCTTGTGCTTGTTGACGTGCTCGTTGATGAGGATGTGGATGACGTTGTGCTTGTTGTCGTGGATGTGGATGTGGATGTTGAGGTTGTCGTTGTCGTTGACGTAACGGTAGCAGCAGACGTTGTCGTGGAGGAGGAAGACGTGCTGGAACTTGTTGAACTTGTGCTGGTGGAGGTTGACGTAGATGTCGTAGTCGAAGATGATGTTGTGGTAGACGATGAGGTTGTCGTGCTGCTAGTCGTTGTTGAGGTTGTAGAAGCATAAGTATCAAAAGGCCAGTAACCAACTAAATTTGCCTCACTTCCAGATAGTTCAGATTGATATTTAGCAGATATTTCAGCACCACTTCTTATATCACTCCATACCCTTACATCATCTATTTGACCATCAAAATAATTGACAGGTCCATGTCTTCCTCCAATAACAAAGGTTGATGCTCCATTTTGTATTGAGGAACAATTACCTGACAAAAGAGGAGTTCCGTTACCTTGAGATTCAGCATTTAAAAATAATTCAAAAGTTGTAGCAGTTGCTTGGCTTATATCACAGGTTAGTGCAACGTGATACCAAGTTGCTGTATCAAGAGTTATATTCCAATCAACAATATCTCTGGTTGCTTCAGTAGCATCTTGATTTATAATTACCCTGAATTTCTCAACTCCACTAACATTTTGGTATGAGAAGTCGTAAGCACCAGCCGATCCCCCATTGTTCTTGGTAACAATTCCATAAATATTGCCACTTGTGGGAATAGACTCAAGTTTAATCCAACACTCGATTGTGAAATCACCTGTTAAATCTAATCCTGTTTGATTTTCATCAAGTATTGAAAGATAGTCGCTTTCTGTTGCCTCTAAATCTACGGCTGTTGTACTTCCGGCAAAAGGTAAATTAGTAGTTACTTCTGCTGCACCAGAATTAGTTAGGTCGTTATTATTCGATGTAAAGTCATTAAGGTTTATTGCCATTTTTAATCCTTTCTAGGTAATCTATAAATAAAATACTGTGGTTTGACCATACCTTATTATAACTTAAAGGACTACTTCCTACAGATTAAGGAGATGTACTCAACAGCACCATTCTTATAATAACTAATATGGACTTCAATAGCTTTAAAGGGTTTAATTTTTTCAAAGACTTCCTCTGATTTAGTAGTGCCGTAGAAGAAACCCACACCCGCAAAAGTTACCAGCAACTTGCCGTCATCTTTAAGTATTCTGTAAAGCTCATTTATTGCCTTGGGCCAGTCCTTTATCATCTCATACATTCCTATTGCCTCAATGCCGTCATAGGTTTTATCCGGTAGTTTGCAGTCTGTAATGTCGGCTACTATATCAGGATGCAGTTCCGGTTTAATATCTAGAGTGCTGTAGGTACAGCCTCTTGTGGTATAAAAAATCCTGTAATCCCAATCCTTATGTATTCCCACATTAAGAATATTACCTGCGACCATCCGTGCAAATCGTGGTATCAACTCTGTATTTAAGAATCTTCTGCTAATACTCGCCATAATCCTTCAACGCTTCTTGGATTCCAATGATGACAATATATCTCCTTTGCATCATCAGGAACAATACCTTTTAAATAATGGTAAACTGTCCACCTCTCTCTCGTTTCCACCAAGCCCACTTGTCTTGCAGCCTCCCTCGTCATGTCATTGTACTTCATCTTGGGTGGGTAAAATTTGTCTACAATTACACCAAAATTTTTGTATATTTTTTGTTTGGCATCAATCAATTCCTTTTTTATGGCTTCTCCATCCATTCTTACGTAAGTTTTGTGTTCCCACCCATGGCATTGTACCTCCCAATGGGGATGATCTTTAATATACTTCACCCATTCAGGCTGTTCATCTATTCCTTCAGCAACTACCGCAAGTATGAAAGGGTAATCCTCATGTTCACCCACCGTATATTTAAACCAATCAAACATATCCATTGTTTTAAGGGATTCCTTTTGCCAATAGGAAAAGTTCGTACTTTGCAATACATCATCTATGCGGATTCTTGGTGTCATATATTTTCCATACCTCCTCCATTATTTCTTCGGGATATTCCATTAAAGCACCGTAATCTTTTTTAAACTTATCGGCCCACTCCTCATCCCTGAAAGAACTATCCTTGATGTTGGAAAGGTGTAAAAACCTTATGGGAACTCTCGGAACTCTTTTGTTCTTCTTCCAATAAAGAACACTGTCTCCCTTATAAATCAAATCTCTCGGCCATGGGTGTCGGTAGTGCACTCCATCCTGATACTTAAAGAACTTCGTAAACGACTTATCAGTCCAGCTCAAATCGTAATGCTTCTGATCTACCATCTGGAAAGGAGTAAAGGAATAGCCATCAACATCTTCCTCTTTATTTAATAGTTCAATAACAGCCTCTATTGATTTGGTTGGCCAGTAGTCATCGTCATCCAAGAACCACACCCAGTCCTCATAAGTGTGATTTAACTGGTTCTGTCTTACTTGCGTGAGTTCTCCTGGTGTTACCACGTTCTCAAAATCCAGTCTTACTTTGTCTTTAAACTCCTTTTCTATTTTCCTTACGACATCTATTGTTCCATCCGTACTCTTTTCCGATATGGTTATAAACATTCTATTCACATGAGGAATAGCCTGTCTAAGAACAAGGTCAATGAATGGCTGAGAATTCTTACAAATAGTGTGAGAACAAATCGTTACTCCCATATCCTCCAAAAGTCATCATAACTCATAAACTCTTTATCTTCTTCTTTAATCATGGCACACCAAACATTCATGTGTCCCAAATTTACACCGATTGATTCCAACTCAAGCACTTTATAATTATTGGCTTTTGCCAGTTTCTCAAAGAAACCTTTGGTGAACCAGAAGAAAGCATCGGGGTGGCCCACATAAGAACCTTTCTCCGGTATACAGTGGATCATCAGGCCACCTTTCTTACAGGCGTTGTGGTAATTCTTAAAGAATGTATACAATCCCTTCTCTCCTTCTATGTGTTCCGCTGTTCCCATGTCAGTAATGATGTCGGCCTTGTAAGGAAGAACCAACTCGTTCCTTAAATCAACCTGTTCTACTTGGTCGTGTTCTTTCCTGATGTCAAATGTGTGAATCTCTTTATAGGTGTCCTTAAAGTTAAGCTGGAAGTAACTGGCCTTTGGAAATATGCTTGATGAATACCAGTTCTGCTGTGCACCAAACTCTATGACAACAGATTTTTTTCTGTCAATACCAAGCCTCTCTAAAAGACCATGAAAATGTCTAAAGCTGACAATATTAAATCCCATGTTTTACTGCTACAACTTTTATATTAGGTAGTATTTTACGGGAACGATTTTTAGTAATTGATACTATTTCAAAACCCAAATTTGGTAATAAGTCTTTAAATTTTTGTTCGTAATAACCATCTCTATGGTATGCCCAATCAGCATTCTGAGAACCATAAGCATGGCGTGTCATCCAATATTTATCTATCTCAAAATCCCTGCATATCCCTTCAAAGTCTGGTGTCTCTACAATTAAGATACCGCCCTCCTTTAACCATTTATGCCATAGCTTTAAAACCTGAATGCCCTCATCCCTACTGAAATGTTCCAATAGATGTTCAGCCCTTATCTCATCAACATCTTTAAAATCCATTGTCCTAAAATCACCGACAATATCAGGTGAGTTTTCGGAATCTATATCTATCGTTGTATAACCCCTATATTTTCTTTTTCCGCAACCTATATTTAAGCTAGTCATGTTTCTGTAAATTCATGTCCACTATATACATCTACTTCAGATAGTTTATCTTTCCACCAACCAAGCGGTTTATGACAACAATGGTATAGTCTTGCTCTTCCTTTGGGTTGTCCTCCTAAATCATCTGCGACCACGGCAACTATTCTTTTACCCACCCTCTTCATCTCGCCCAAAACAATGGGTACATCTTTCTCTTCTATGTGTTCAAAGAAGTCCATGGAGTACACCAAATCAAAAGACTTGTCAGGAAATGGTAGTGCCTTAGCATTGGCACAAACAAAATAAGGACCACTCCAAAATTTCTCTTTAAGAACAAGTGCAAAATCCACACCCATTGCCCTTATGTGATTCTTGTTTAATTTCCATACTAAAGGCCCCATACCGCATCCGACATCCAATACACTTGTTGGAGAATAACTTTTTATCAAATCAAAGGCATATTTAATTCTTGTTTTATTTTTTTGAAATACCTTAGATGCTGTAAAATATTTCTCGTTGTATAAATCTAAACCCATAATTTTGTTATTCCCCTATGGACAGTATCACCAGTTGGTTCACCTTTTAAAACAATCTCCTTGTGTTCATACTTTGCCACCGCTTCATCATAATCTGGTCGTGCTGAATCATGTAGAAGAATAACTCCGCCAGGATTTAACATATCCTTTGCAAGGTCAAGGCATTCATTCCTCCATTCACCGTCTACCAAAATTAAATCATACTTTCCTTTGGCTTGAAGATAACCCTCCCTATTAACTATGTGGAGATTGACTTTACTTTTATCTATATGTCCACCGACATGCCTAAACCATTTACGGCTATGTTCGTAGGACTCCCAAAGTTTAATACAATCATGTTTTCTTGGAAAATAAATTGTAGACCTCCCAGAACCCCACTCAAGACATCTTTCGGGTTTCAATTCTTCTATAAGATTATCTATGTAGTCAATCTCTTCATCAGACATCATGGGGTGATAATCAGTCCTTAGTTTAATATTCTTGTAGTTTCTAAAGTTTTCCATAACCTTGTGGTATTTCCTTTGTATAAAATGTTTGTTCTCCATCCATTCCGAGTTCGGTCTTATTCTATGAACATAACTCATTTCTGGCACAAAGAACATCAGGTTATTCTTCATCCATTCTACACTAAAATAATAATCACCGTATTGTTTCTTATCAATCTCTTTTATTGGAATTGCTGTTTTAAGATATGCTCTCTTATTCATAAAGTAGTTTCCAGTACCCAGAAATAAATTGAAGTTATATGAATTACTACCATCAAGATAGATTATTACATTATCTAAACCCACATAATCGCCACTAAATATTCTAAAATCTATCTTTCTGTTTAATCCGAAAGTAGGACAATAAATTACATTCTCTCTCCAAATGGGATAATTACAGATTGCATCAACATACTCTTTAGTCAATGAATTATCTCCATCAAGGAAGATTACCCAGTCGTTCTTTGCCAATCTTGTAGCTTTAATTCTATTTTTAAATTCTCCCAAGTTTTCCTCATTCCTGTAAATTCTAATCTTCGGTTGATTACCAGCAACTTCCACCAATCTTTCATATTCTCCTCTTTTTGAACAATCATCAACAATAACCATATCGTCTATCCTGTCATCAGCTAGAACATAATCAATTAAAGAATGGGCATAATCACCCGTATTGTAAAATGGGGTAATTACAGAGATTTTATTTTCATTTGGTCTTGGTTTCTTTTCAATCCACCAGAGGTAATTATCTATTACATTCACATCTGTAAAATATTTATTCAATACTCTTGTAGTCCAAGGAAAGCTGACATGGTTATAATCTCCGCCAAATATAATTCCACCCTCTTTTAACTTTGTATACCAATAAGTCAAATCATCATAAATCGCCAATTTACTTTTACTTCCATCCAGATAAATGCAGTCAACCAATCCTTTAATATCAAGGAGTGCATCGTTGGAAGTCTTCCTGATTAACTCAAACCGATTACCAAACCGTTCCATCTTTTTTAGAGTATATTTGTAACTTTCTTCATCAAACCCGATTAATGGAGATACAGGATAAATATTACTATCGTATGGGTCAATACCATATAATTTTTCAACAACATTATTATCCAACCATAACTCTGAACTTTGTCCATACTGAACGCCAATCTCAACCCCAATTTTATAACCACGCCCTTTAAGAAGTTCCAATATAGTTTGGCGTTTCTTGCCGTGATTTACTGCACACTGTTTAATGCTTTCTTCAAGGTTCATAGATATTCTAATAATGTTCTGCACCAACCGTGATCGGTTAAAGTTCTCCAGATAACCTGTGCCAGAATTCCTTTACGCAGAAGGTTCTTTCTGCTTAGATTACTCAGAAGTGCCGGTAGTTTGGCTGGTGAATCCACCCAATAACTGATTGCATCCCACTCGATATGTTCGGGGAACGGTCTGAAATCCACATCACTTATCATTATCGGAACCACTCCCAACTGCATAGACTCATAGAAGCGGTAGGAACTGTACGAAGTACCTCTCGGACACAAAGTAGCATAAGAGGATATAATAGTATTTACAAATAATTCCTCTCCTTTCTTGCTTTCTATGATTAGGACATTGCCCCTATCTTTTAAAACCTCTTTCATTTCTTTTCTTATCGGGTGGTTCATTGAACCGACAAAGGATGCCAACCACTTCTTTTGAGGAAAGTCCTCTGGAAACTTGTGAGGTAATGTCATTAGAGGAATTGGCGTTTCTCCATTAGTCATTTGATTGGCAGAGAATACTAGCATTCTTCCTATGTTAAAACTTGCAGGAAGTCCACCCGCTTCGCTGACAGTAAAAGTTTTGGAATCATCAATAACTACGCTATCTATGTATTTTTGCATTTCTTCTCTACCATTTCTTCCGTAGTCGTGATTAAGGAGCCAAAAAGACCAGTTTATCGGTAGGTAATGCCAATCAGCCTCTTTTGGCACTCCTACCGTTATATTGCTAGATTTGAGAAAGTTATAAAAATCTATCTCCATGGTGAACCCGACACTATGAACAGGCCATGGTCTTATCTTTGGCTGGGGTTCTTCTTTAACTGGCAATATGTAAATTTCTGTATCCATCAATAAATATTTTCTTCAGGGTTTTTAAAAGTGTAATCAATTTCCTCTCCGTTCATCAAAACTTTCTTAATAACAGTAGTCGTATTATAGTTTTGTCCACCAAGGATACCCATGTCTTCTGCATAGTCTGTTGGCAAAGCATAAACGGCATATTTCTTTTTCATCATTACTTGATGCCAGAGTGTACCCGCCTTATTGGAAGTTGTAAAATCACAAACATCATCAAACATTTCTTTCGTTCCTATTAAACAACTTGAACCAGCCAACGGACAAACTATTGTTCCATCCTCAAGAAATGTTATATATCTTTCCCTTTTCTTGTCATTTGATATATAAGGAGTAACAAAAGTTTTTCCATTATCATATTTTTCAAACAGTTCAATACTTTTAGTTAACCAGCCAGGCTTGAAATATAAATCATTACAGGTTAAACAAAGATAGGTTGATGATGACATTCTCTTTGCCATATTCCATGAGATGCCAAAGTTCATATTGTTCTTATTTCTTATATAGGTATTTATAAGCCCTTCCCTTACTCTATCAAGAAGGTAGTTGCTGTCATCTGGATTTCCCCCATTATCAACAACTGTCAGTTCTGCGGGATAATCCGTATTTTCCTTCAGACTGTTCAAACATCTGCGGAGTAAATTAGACCTATTAAATATCGGGTCTTTGCTGGTCTTTTTCCAATCCCAATTGGTATCATCTGGCTTTGAATAGTGAACAACCACAATGTTACAGTGCTTCATAATCTTTTACACAATCTATAATGCGTGCTACTTCTTCACTTGTCATTTCTGTAAAGAAAGGAAGACTTACCGTATGTGCATAATCATTTTCAACCTTTAACTTATCGGGTATCGTCATCGGAACATTTAAAAACGGTGTCATTAAATGAAGTGGTTTAAAATGAACTCCGCACTCAATTCCCCTTTCTGCGGCAAACTTGATAAACTCATCTCTTTTATCTACCTTGATTCTGTAAAGATAGTCCGAAACATTGTTATATCCGAGAGCATCATTTAGTGCTTTCCGTATGAAACCCAGCTTAGATTTTACTACATCAAGTCTGCGTAATTGTTCCAGGCATATTCCAGCCTGAAGATTTGTATAATGCCTTTTATAGCCAACCATGACTACATCGTAATCCCAGGAGTTTGCGTACTTCGCTTTCTGGTTTCTCCCGTAAGTAGAGATTGATCTTGCCCAATCGGCAAACTCTATGTCATTTGTAGCTATTGCACCGCCATCCGCACTGCCTATCGGCTTTGTCGGATAAAAAGAGAAACACAGTTTTGCGTATGGATTTTCTTCAAATAACTTTTCATACTGTCCTTTGTCAATCTGGTGGGCACTATCGTAAACATTACTACCCATTATCTGATAAGACGAACCAACCCACTCGGTGTAACTGTTAAACCTGATCTGTGCACCGGCTTCCAGACAGGCATTGGCAACTAAAGGCACAGTCATTGACGGGATTGAAACCTCTATAGGCTTTTCGTATTTAAGCGAAAGAAATAAAGCTGAAGTGCATGAATCAACGGCAATACAATACTTGGCTCCTACGTATTTAGCCAACTCTCTCTCAAACTCAAATACTTTCTCACCTAAACCAATAAAACCACTTTCAAACAAAGGCTTTATATCTTTGTAGGCATCCATGAAGTTCAACTTCTTAAATGGTATCTTAGCGGATTGTTCCATCTTCAAGAATAAATCTAACGCCGGAACGCTTTTCTTTCTTCATTATCACGTTTGCGTAATTTGGAGCTGTAATAAAAAAATAATCAGGCAATCTATCATTCGCATCCTCCCTTGAGATTACCGGTATGTGGTTTACCGGAGTAAACTTTCCCTGCTTGGCTGGGCTATCGTCTACAAAGTAATCAAGTTCTGTTGTGATTCCTGCAAGTTGCAAAAGAGAGAATCCTTTTGCCGCAGCACCGTATCCTGCAATTTTCTTTCCCTCTGATTTCAATTTATCCACAATCGCTTTCAATCCTTTTGCCTTTGTCATACAAGCCTCCCTATATTTTAGACAGGTTTCATAACTGTTAAGATTGGAGTCCTCCTCCTCTTTAACAAGCAATTGGCATCTTTCCGTCTGCGGATAATCACCTATATAAATTCTAAGTGAACCTCCTTGTGCAGGAGTAACCTCGGCATCAAAAACTTTTAATCCATATTCTTTTAAAAAGTTATTCCACACACCTATTGTAAAGTAGGAAAAGTGGTCGTGGTAAATTAGTGCATAGTTGGTGTTCTTAACCATTCCTCCCCAGTAATTGCATTCAACCGAGAAAACGCCATCATGTTTTAGAAGAGCAAGGACTCCTCTCATCATATCGTGCAAGTCGTTAAGGTGGGCAATACAGTTGGCACCCATAATAATCTTGGCTTGTCCAAACTCTTTCTCTATTAGTTTAGCCACTCTCTCGGTAAAGAACTGGTTGATTGTAGGAACTCCATTTTTAATTGCTCTTAATGCTACGTTGGTTGCAGGTTCTACTCCCAATACAGGAGTCCATCTTACAAAGTTTTTAAGCCATATCCCGTCATTACTGCCAATCTCTACAATTAAGTCCCCAGGC
>Ga0316616_100000047_pt1 | contig 29138 bp, 20 predicted proteins | sample OWC_Aug_M1_C1_D1_FD_207660 | JGI IMG/M metagenome (GOLD analysis project Ga0316616, IMG submission 207660) | Wetland soil microbial communities from Old Woman Creek delta, Ohio, United States - OWC_Aug_M1_C1_D1_B | ecosystem: Environmental > Terrestrial > Soil > Wetlands | place: USA: Ohio... | reverse complement strand
TGGAGTTGTTCGTTCCTCTCGGGACCATCGCCCACCTGCACCAACTTACCCAGTCATTCAACCTGAACGAAACCCTGTTGAAGGGCGTGCTCTGCTTCTTGCTGTTTCGAGGCAGCATGCGCGTCAGTTGGGCAACTCTTCGCGAGGAGCGCTGGCTGGTTTCCTGGCTGGCGTTTGCAGGCACCGCGATGGCCTGCATTCTCACCGGCGGCTTGGTCTATGCCGGGTTTTCGTTGTTCGGCGTCGCGTTCACCATGGCGCAGGCGCTATTGTTCGGGGCACTGATTGCAGCAACCGATCCGGTGGCCGCCTTGGCGATCCTGTCCAAAATGGGTCTGCCGAAGAGGCTGGAGACAGTGGTCGATGGCGAATCCCTGCTGAATGACGGGGTCGCCGTGGTGTTTTTCACCATTTTCGCCGGCGTGGCGATCAGCGGCGGCGATCCCAGTCTAGCTGAGGCCGGATCGATTTTCGTGCAGGAGGTTCTGGGCGGCGCGGCCATGGGGGTGGTCGGCTGGTGGGTCATCCATTGCCTGATGCTGCGTTCTACGAGCTATTGCACCGGTCTGCTCGTCTCGCTAGGAACCGTTGCGTGCTTGTATGCTGCGAGCCAATATCTTCACGTCTCGGGGCCGATTGCAACGGTCGTGGCCGGTCTACTCACCGGTAACATCACCGGGCCGAAGCTCAGCGAAGCCACCCTTGCGCCGCTGAGAGTGTTCTGGACCGGGCTGGATACAATCCTGAACGCGCTTCTGTTCGTATTCGTCGGCTTCCATGTCGTCCTTATCAATCCAATTGCGGGTGTCGTGCTGGGTGTTCCCGCGCTCGTTGCGATAACAGCCGTGTTGCTAGCCCGTGCACTGACCGTATCAAGTATTGTCGGGGGGCTGAACGCAGCGGGCGTGATCCGTGCCGATTGCCTTGGGTTGACCCAATTGTTGACGTGGGGCGGTTTGCGTGGCGGCCTGTCATTGGCACTGGTAGTCTCCCTGCCTGACAGTCCATGGAAGCCGCTAATGCTGAACATGACCTTTACCACCGTCATCTTCTCGGTCATTGTCCAGGGCCTCACCATCCAACGGATGTTTACCAAAGAGCGACTGGCCGGCATGTTGCGCTAAGCTGACGATTACCTTGCAAGAATCACCTTCTCAAATTGAATTTATATATGAACCCAGATAATGATTTGTCCGCGGCGAATTTTACAAAGGATTTTTCTGTGATGCCGAGGCTACGCCACTGGATTGTTGGCGCGCTTGCGCTGCTGGTTCTGGCTGGTTGCGCGAGCGTTTCTCCACAGCACATTAACACCGATCGTATGGACTACGGACAGGTAGTCGCAGACTCCTGGAAGCGCCAGACACTGCTGAACGTGGTGCGCTTGCGCTATGCCGATGCGCCGGTGTTCATGGATGTCTCTTCCATCATCAATAGCTATACGGTCGGGGGAAATGCGAATGCGGGAGCGGTACTTCCCAGCAATACCAACCCGGATGTGTTCTCGCTCGGCGCCACGGGCAGCTGGTCCAACACGCCGACGGTGACCTATCAGCCCTTGTTGGGCGACCGGTTCACCAGGTCGTTGCTGCAACCCATCCCCCCGTCATCTGTGTTCCAGCTGTTGCAGGGAGGTTGGGGGGCGAAACTCGTGTTTCCAACCGTGGTCGGCTCGGTCAATGGGCTGCGTAATGCCTCCATAGGGGTTGCTGCCGATCCCGGATTCGACGAACTAGTCGAATCGCTGTCGCGGATTCAGCGTGCCGGCAACATCGGCATCCGGGTCGATGCACGCAAGGACGGCAGCGGCGTCATCGCCGTGATACGCAAAAATGAAAGTAACACTGAGCTCAGCGCAGATAGTCGTCGTGTGCGGGAATTGCTGGGACTGGAGGAAGACACCAGCGAATTCGAAATCGCCTACGGCCTGGTCCCGAAAAACCGTCGCGAGGTGGCGATGCTCACCCGCTCGATGATGGAAATCATGTTGCAACTGGGATTTGGCATCGATCTGCCGCCCGGACATGCAGCGGGTGGTCGGGCGTTACCCGGACAATGGCAGCCAGGCAACGCCGAAGCCAATCCGCTGGTGCGTATCCGTTCGGGGACGGCAGCGCCGGCAGATGCCTATGCGGTGGTGCCGTATAGGGGTTACTGGTACTGGATCGATGACACCGATATCGCCAGCAAGCGCACGTTCACGTTTCTGATGATCCTGTTTTCGCTTGCCGAAACTGGCCAGACTGTGGCGGCGCCGATCGTGACAGTGCCGTCGCGATGATTGAGACGTTCTTCACCAGAACCGCCTAATCCGGTGTACTGAAATTCGCATTATTCAGTCGCCGTGTTCGACCAGATGGAACACAACATTGACAAAAAATCGAAGGCTATAAAAATGAAAACTGTTGAACAGATCAGGCTTGAAGAAGCTCGGGAGCAGAAGGCCCACTGGAAAAAATGGGGCCCCTACCTCAGTGAGCGCCAATGGGGAACGGTGCGAGAAGACTATAGCCCGAATGGTGACGCCTGGAATTTCTTCACTCACGATCATGCCCGATCGCGCGCCTACAGATGGGGCGAGGACGGCATCGCCGGCATTTCAGATGATAAGCAGCGCCTCTGCTTCAGCCTTGCCCTCTGGAACGGCAAGGATCCGATTCTGAAAGAACGGCTGTTCGGGCTCACCAACAGTCAGGGCAACCACGGCGAGGACGTAAAAGAGTATTACTTCTATCTCGACAGCACACCGACCCACTCCTACATGAAGTACCTCTACAAGTACCCTCAGGTGGCCTATCCCTATAACGACCTCGTCCGGACGAATGGCCAGCGGACACGGGATGAAATGGAGTACGAGCTCCTCGACACCGGCGTGTTCAATGAAGACCGCTATTTCGATGTCTTCGTGGAATATGCCAAGGACGGCCCGGAAGATATCCTGGTGAAGATCACCGCGTTCAACCGTGGGCCGGACTCGGCTGAATTGCATCTGCTGCCGACGCTATGGTTCCGCAACGATTGGTCGTCGTGGATCGCCGAATCTAACAGAGCCCCCGTGAAACCCAACCTCAAGCAGATCAAGGCAGCGGCAGGCGTAAGTGCGGTTTTGGCGTCTCATCCGCTGCTGGATGAATTCATTCTTTCCTGCGAAGGCGATGTGCCGCTACTCTTCGCTGAAAACGAAACAAATCATGAGCGGCTTTTCGGGCAAAAAAACGAGAGCCCTTACGTCAAGGACGGCATCAACGACTGCGTAGTACATGGCATTCAGGGCGCGGTGAACCCCGACAAGGAGGGCACCAAGGTTGCGGCGCACTATCGAGCGACGATCGCGCCCGGCCAGTCGGCAACCGTGCGGCTGCGGTTGAGCAGCTGCAGCGCTACCGGCAAAAGCAAAAAACCCACCAGTGCCCCATCCAGCTTTGCGGACTTTGACAAGACTCTGGCCGCGCGTCTGCAGGAGGCAGATGAGTTCTACCGCGCCGTGACACCACCATCCGTCTCACCGGACCAGGCCAGCGTCATGCGCCAGGCCCTCGCCGGCATGCTGTGGAGCAAGCAGTTCTTCTTCTTCGACGGTGACAACTGGCTGGACGAGCACAACTCCAACCCCCTCCACTCCGGCTATCACAGTGCACGTAACTCGGAGTGGTTCCACATGCTGAACCAGGACATCATCTCGATGCCCGACAAGTGGGAGTACCCCTGGTACGCTGCTTGGGACCTGGCCTTCCACTGCCTGCCGCTGTCGATCGTCGATCCCGACTTCGCCAAAGACCAGATGAAACTGATGCTCAAGAACGTCTACCTGCATCCGAGCGGCCAGATGCCGGCCTACGAGTGGAACTTCAGCGACGTGAACCCGCCGGTCCACGCCTTCGCCACGCTGTTCCTGCAGCGCAGCGAGCAGGCCCTGCGCGGCGAGACGGACATTGATTTCCTCAGAGCGACGTTCAACAAGCTGCTGCTGAACTTCACCTGGTGGGTGAACCGCAAGGACCGCAACGGCAAAAACGTCTTCGAAGGCGGCTTCCTCGGCCTGGACAACATCGGCGTGTTCGACCGTAGCGCTCCGCTGCCCACCGGCGGCCACCTGGAGCAGGCGGACGGCACAGCCTGGATGGCGCTGTTCAGCCAGAACATGCTGGAACTCGCCGTGGAACTCGCCGCTCACGACCCCATCTATGAGGACATGGTGCTGAAGTTCGTTGAGCACTTCTACTATATTGCCGCAGGCATGAACCGGCCCGGGCAGGACGGCATGTGGGACGAGGAGGACGGTTTCTATTATGACCTGCTGTGCCTCCCCGACGGCAGTTCGCAGCGGCTCAAGGTACGCTCCATGGTGGGGCTGTTGCCCCTGTGCGCCACGACGGTGATCGAGGAGTGGCAGCGGGAGCGCGTCCCGCGGGCACTGGCCCAGATGTTTGAACGGCTTGACCGGATGCCCGAACTGAAAGTGACCATGCACCCCATGGGTCCAGGTCATTTGGGGGTGGCGGACCGGGGGATTCTGGCCATGGTCACCCCGGAGCGGCTGCACCGGATTCTGACGAAGATGCTTGACGAGAACGAGTTTCTTGGCTCCCACGGCATCCGCTCGCTCTCCAAATTCCATGAGCAGCATCCATTCATCTTCCACGTACAGGGCCAGGAGTACCGGGTAGACTACCTGCCGGGCGAGTCGAACACCGGCATGTTCGGCGGCAATTCCAACTGGCGTGGGCCGGTATGGATGCCAGTGAACATCATGATCATCCGGGCACTTTTGAATTTCTACATGTACTACGGCGACGACTTCAAGATCGAATGCCCCACGGGGTCCGGCATCATGATGAATCTATTCGAGGTGAGCAAGGAGATTGCCAATCGGCTCATCCGGACATTCATTCGGGACGAAAACGGTCAGCGTCCGGTATATGGCGGCACCGAGAAGTTCCAGACCGATCCCCACTGGCGCGACCATATCCTGTTTTATGAGTATTTCCACGGCGACAACGGTGCCGGGCTCGGGGCCAGCCATCAGACCGGCTGGACCGGACTGGTGGCAAAGATTATCGAGTTATACGGCTTTCTGGATGCCAAGAGTGCACTGGAAGGTGGCAAGCAGGCCGCGTTCCATCGCGATTCTGGAAGTGAGTAAAAAAAGATCGCCGGTAAAAAGAATCAACCAGTTGGAGTTAGTTTCTATGGTGATTATTAGTACAGATAAATGTACCTGTTTGAACAGGAAGCAGAGAGTATCAGCATGAACACCGACTTCATCCTGCTCGCTACCCGGGCCGTCAATCAGGCCATTCTGGCCAACGAATCCGAAATTGAATCACTGGATCGCGAGATCGGCGACGGCGACCATTTCATCAATATCAAGCGCGGCTGCGCTACCATCGTTGCCATGCACGACGAGCTGGCCGGCCTGGCGCCGGACGCCGCACTGCAAAAAATAGGCATGAAGCTGCTATCGACCATCGGCGGCGCCTCCGGGCCACTGATCGGCAGCTTTTTCATGGCAATGGCAAAGGCGGTGAAGGAACAAGGTGCGGAGACCCTGCCGCAAATCGCTTCATCTTTTGCTGCCGGTGTCGAAGCTATCAAGCATCGCGGCAAGGCCGATGTGGGCGAGAAAACCATGCTGGATGTGCTGATTCCGGTGTCGCACACTTTCAGCCGACTTGCCGCGGAGGGGTTCGAACGCGCGGAATTGTTTGAAGTGCTCAAGCGCGAGGCGGAACAGGGCATGCTCTCCACGCGCGACATGGTCGCCACCAAGGGCCGCGCGGCCTTCCTGGGCGCGCGCGCCATCGGCCATATCGATCCTGGTGCCAGGACCAGCCAGGTGATTATCAGCACCATCTGCGATTTGGCAGCAGCAAAGTAGCTAGGGGAAATCATGAAAAAATTCATCAACCAGGTCGACGACCTGCTGGCGGAAAGCCTCTCCGGCTTTGCCTCCGCGCACCATGACCTGGTCAGCCTGCATCTCGATCCCAATTACCTGGTGCGCGCGCAGAAAGCGCAGAACAAGGTGGCGCTGATTTCCGGCGGCGGCTCCGGCCACGAACCATTGCATACCGGCTTCGTTGGCTACGGCATGTTGGATGCGGCCTGCCCCGGACACGTATTCACCTCCCCCACCCCGGACCAGATGCTGGCCGCAGCAGAAGCGGCAGAAAGCGGCAAGGGCGTGCTGTTTATCGTCAAGAACTACGCCGGCGACATCATGAATTTCGAGATGGCGGCCGAGATGCTGCCGTTCGAGCATGCCACCGTCATCATCAGCGACGACGTGGCGGTGGAGAACTCCACCTATACCACTGGCCGCCGCGGCGTGGCAGGCACCGTAATCGTGGAGAAATGCGTTGGCAGCCTGGCCGAAACGGGCGCCGATCTCGCCGCCTGCAAGGCTCTTGGCGACAGGGTCAACGGCCGCACCGCCTCAATGGGGGTGGCGCTGACCAGTTGTACCGTCCCCGCCGCGGGCCGCCCGACCTTCGACATCGAACACCACGAGCTGGAAATGGGAGTCGGCATCCACGGAGAGCCCGGCCGCCGCCGCGAGAAAATGCGCTCGGCGGACGAAATCGTGGCCGATCTGGTCGGCGCTATCTTGGAAGACCTGCAACCTGCAGCCGGCAGCGATGTGCTGCTGATGGTCAACGGCTTTACCGGCACGCCGCTGATGGAACTGTACGTGCTGTACAACTCGGCGGCGAAGCTGCTGGAGCAACGTGGCCTCAACATCATCCGCTCCCTGGTCGGCGACTACACCACCTCGCTGGAAATGGCCGGCGCCTCGATCACTGTCTGCCTGCTGGACGACGAAATCCGCCGGCACTGGGATAGCCCCGTGCATACCGCGGCATTACGTTGGGGCCGTTAAGCACCAGCATGCCCGCCGTTCCTTTCGGAACTTTTTTCCGCTACTGGCTGAAACTCGGCTTCATCAGTTTCGGCGGCCCCGCCGGCCAGATTGCCATCATGCACCAGGATCTGGTAGAGCAAAAGCACTGGATTTCCGAGCAGCGCTTCCTCCACGCACTCAACTACTGCATGCTGCTGCCCGGGCCGGAGGCACAGCAACTTGCCGTGTATATCGGCTGGCTGATGCACCGCACCTGGGGTGGCATCGTCGCCGGCACGCTGTTCGTGCTGCCCAGTTTCTTCATCCTGATCGGTTTGTCCTGGCTCTATCTCAGTTTCGGCGACATACCTGCCGTGTCAGGCCTGCTGTACGGGATCAAGCCCGCGGTGACGGCGCTGGTTCTGTTTGCCGCCTATCGCATCGGCTCGCGCGCATTGAAAAGCCGCGTGCTATGGCTGATCGCAGCGGGATCATTCCTGGCAATTTTCGCGCTGCATGCACCCTTCCCCGCTATCGTTCTGGCAGCTGCCATCACCGGATTTATCGGCGGCAAGGTCGCTCCTGCCAAATTCGCCACGGGCGGCGGACACGGAAAATCCCGGAAACATTATGGGCCTGCGCTGATCGACGACGACACGCCGACACCGGAGCATGCCACATATTCCAGAAAACACACGCTGCGCGTACTGATTACGGGATTGGCGATCTGGATGGTGGCCATGGCCGGGTTGACCATCTGGCAAGGCTGGCAATCCACCCTGACGCAGATGGGATGGTTCTTCACCAAGGCCGCCCTGCTGACCTTTGGCGGCGCTTACGCGGTGCTGCCCTATGTGTATCAGGGGGCGGTGGAACACTACCACTGGCTCAGCGCCCCCCAGATGATCGACGGGCTCGCGCTCGGCGAAACCACGCCAGGCCCGTTGATCATGGTCGTCACTTTCGTCGGATTCGTCGGCGGCTGGTCAAAGGCACTGTTCGGCGCGGATTCATTGTTGCTTGCGGGCCTGATGGCGGCGGGCATCGCAACCTTCTTCACCTTCCTGCCATCGTTCGTGTTTATTTTCCTGGGTGGGCCACTGGTAGAGGCCACGCACGGTAATCTCAAGTTCACTGCTCCGCTCACAGCCATCACTGCCGCGGTAGTAGGCGTCATCCTCAACCTGGCAACTTTTTTTGCCTATCACGTGCTTTGGCCCGATGGCCTCGAGGGCACATTCGAGTGGTTTTCGGCGCTGATCGGGCTGGCTGCCCTGCTCGCCCTGTTTCGCTTCAAAACAAGCGCCGTGCCAGTCATTCTGGGCTGCGGGGTTGCAGGGCTGCTTTACCGACTTTGGATGATGTAGTTACAGCCTTCCTGCCTGCATTACCGGAACAATGAAGTAATGCAGCCCAACACCGGTGAATTTTTCCCGCATGTCCTCCACAAGGTGTCCGGCAATCGCATTATTGGTGTGGATCATGAACTGCACACGCCGCTGCCTGCCAGTCACCTGCTCCAGCATACTCATGCCAGTTTTTCTGGCTCCATGTCCATAGGCCTCGGCGCTGCTGAAGCCCTCGATATCTTCATGCTCGAGCAGCCAGTCGACCATGGTTTCTTCGATCGAAGGGGGTGCGAATATCAACAACAGGCATTGATCCATTTTATTTCTCCAGGCCGAAGCGGCGATACAGGATCGGCAGCAGAATCAGCGTAAGCGTAGTCGAGGTGACGAGCCCGCCGATGACGACAATGGCCAGTGGTCGCTGTATCTCGGAACCGGGGCCCGTAGCGAACAGCAGCGGGATCAGGCCAAATGCGGCGATGTTGGCCGTCATCAACACCGGCCGCAACCGGCGCTTGGCACCCTCGACCACGATGCGGCCAATTTCCATGCCATGCGCAGCAAGTTGGTTGAAGTAGCTCACCATCACTACGCCGTTTAGCACGGCTATCCCCAGCAACGCGATGAAGCCAACAGATGCAGGAACCGAGAGGTATTCGCCGGAGAACCATAGCGCGAACACGCCGCCGATCATGGCGAACGGGATGTTGGACAGTATCAGCACCGACTGCCTCACCGAACGGAAGGTTGCGAACAGTAGCAGGAAGATTAGCCCGATGGCGATCGGCACGACGATGGCAAGACGAGCGGCCGAGCGCTGCTGGTTCTCGAACTGGCCTCCCCACTTCATTTCGTAACCTTCTGGCATCTTGACATCATGCAACACCTTGTTGCGCGCCTCCTCGACGAATCCGACGAGGTCGCGTCCACGTACGTTGGCCACCACGACCACCATGCGGGCACCGCGCTCGCGATCGACCTTGACCGGTCCTTCGACACGTTCCAGCTTTGCTATGGTGGACAGCGGCACGTTGGTGCCGTTGGGCAGGGTAAGCATAAGATTGGCAAAATCGGTGGGCGAGGCGCGCAAACCATCTGCACCACGCAGCAAAACAGGTGTGCGACGCTGGCCTTCCTGGATGATGCCGAGCTGCTTGCCTTCGAGCTGCGCGCGCAGCATAGCTTCGATCTGGGCGATGTCGAACCCTAGCCGGCCCGCTTCCATACGGTCGATATCGATACGCAGGTACTGTACCCCGCTATTCTGGGGAGTGTAGACATCCTCGGAACCCGGAGTGGATTTCAGTATTTTCACGGTCTGCTGGGCCATTTCGTCCAGCTTGGCGAGATCGCTGCCGAAGATCTTCACGGCAAGGTCGCCGCGCACGCCGAGTATCATTTCGTTCACGCGCATTTCGATCGGCTGGGTGAAGGCATAGGCCATACCGGGCATGTCGTCCAGCGTCTTGCGCAACTCGTCGATGAGTTTTTCCTTTTCCGGCGAGCGCCACTCGGCACGCGGCTTCAACACGAGGAAGTTGTCGGTCTGGTTGAGCCCCATGGGGTCGAGGCCTAGTTCGTCCGAGCCGACGCGGGAGACGACCCCCTTGATCTCGGGCACATTTGCCAGCACCGCGCGCTGTACCGACAGATCGAGTTCGATGGTCTTGTCCAGATTGATGGACGGCAGTTTCTCAATCTGCATGATGATGTCGCCTTCATCCATCACCGGCATGAAAGTCTTGCCTATCTGCAAATAGGCGAACCCGGTTGCCACCAAAGCCAGGGTGGCACCGATCAGGATGGTTTTGGTATGCAGCAACGACCAGCGCAGAACGGGTTCATACACCATCAGCGACTTTCTCACCAGCCACGGTTCTTCATGGCTGACCTTGCCCAGCAGATAGGAGGCCAGCACCGGAATGATGGTGAGCGACAGCAGCAGCGAGCCGGAAAGTGCAAACACGATGGTAAGCGCTACAGGCCCGAACAACTTGCCTTCCAGCCCCTGCAATGTGAGCAGCGGCAGGAATACGGTAATGATGATGAGGATGCCGGAAGTCACCGGCACGCTGACCTCCCTCACCGCACGGTAGATCAGGTGGAGACGGGGCAGCTTGGATTTTTCACCCTGTGCGAGATGAGACACGATGTTTTCGACCACCACCACGGCGGCATCGACCAGCATGCCGATGGCAATGGAGAGACCACCCAAGCTCATCAGGTTGGCCGACATGGCGAAGCGATCCATCAAAATAAAGGTAATCAGTGCAGCCAATGGCAGCACCAGCGCCACGGTGAGCGCAGCACGCAGATCACCGAGAAACAGCACCAGCAGGATCACGACCAGCACGATGGCTTCGAACAAGGCATCCTTCACGGTGCCAACCGCGCGTTCGACCAGATTGCCCCGGTCATAGAACACCTGGATGGTGACGCCCTTTGGCAGGCTCGGCTCGATTTCCTTGATTTTGGCGCGCACGCCTTCTACCACCTGCCGGGCATTTGCGCCACGCAGGCCGAGCACCAAGCCTTCCACCGCCTCGCCTTGACCGTTCTTGGTCACCGCGCCATAACGTGTCATCGCGCCAATGCGCACCTCCGCCACATCGCCGATGCGAACAGGCATCCCCATCTCGCTCTTGATGACCGTATTGCGCACGTCATCCACTGATTTGAATCGCCCCTCGGCGCGCACCAGCAGCGACTCTTCACCATCGCCAAGGCGGCCGGCGCCATCGTTCCTGTTGTTGAGTTCAAGCGCTTGCTGCAGCGTATCTAGTGCCACGCCGCGAGCGTACATGCGGCCGTTGTCCGGCACGATTTCGAAACTACGCACTACCCCACCCAGCGAATTGACATCCGCCACGCCCGGCACCGTGCGCAGCTGCGGACGGATCACCCAGTCCAGCAGGCTACGCTTTTGTTCCAGGGATAGCTCGCCGCCTTCGATGGTGAACATGAACATTTCGCCCAGCGGCGTCGTCATCGGCGCGACGCCACCAGTAGCATCGGGCGGCAGGCTGCCCCAGATGCCGTTCAAACGCTCGGTGACCTGCTGTCTGGCCCAGTAAATGTCGGTGCCATCCTCGAAATCCACCGTGATGTCGGTCAGCGCATATTTTGCCACCGAGCGCAGCATGGTCTGGTGCGGCAGACCCAGCATCTCGACTTCAACCGGGGCGGTGATGCGGGCCTCGACTTCTTCCGGGGTCATCCCCGCCGCCTTGATGATGATCTTGACCTGGGTGCTGGAGACATCCGGGAAGGCATCGATGGGGATGCCCTTGAGGGCATAGCCACCAGCCCCGATCAGCAAGGCCGTCAGGACGAGCATCAGCAGGCGCTGCGTGAGCGCGAATTGCACCAGCCGGGCAAGCATCATTCGCCCCTTGCGCCTAGCCAGGCAGCCTTGACTGCGACAGTACCGCTCACCGCAACCTTCTCGCCGCCTGAGAGCCCTACCACCACTGCTCTATCGGACTGTTCGGATGAGACAGTGACTTTTTTAGCCAAAAATCCCTTGTCGGTCTGCACGAACACATAACTGTCAGCCCCATCACGAACGATAGCGCTCTTAGCAACACTGAACTGCTTGCCAGCGACGAGTGCAGACGCGATTTCCGCTTCCACGAACTGGCCGGGCGACAGCATCTCGCCATTCCTGGTGATTTCAGCGCGCACGTGCATGGTCTGGTCGTTCTTGTTGACGTTGCGGATGATGGCGATCACCTTGCCCTCGGCTTGATATTTCGGGATGCGAACCTGCATGCCAGTAGCAACCGATGACAACAGCTCAATGGGGGCATGAATCTCCAGCCACAAAGGCGTCAGGCGACCGATGCGAAACATGGGCATGGCCGGATCGATGCGCTGTCCGGCGGTTACCATCTGCTCGAGCACCACCCCCTCTATCGGGGCGCTGATCGTAAGGCTGCTGCTGAACTCGCCGCTACTATCCAGACGTATAATCGCGGCATCGCCCATGCCGGCCAGTTTCAGTGCCTGGCGGCGTTGGGCGAGTATGGCGGAAAGTTCCTCGTATCCGCTTTTGGTCGCGAGATAACGCCGCTCGGCGATGATGCCATCCTTGAACAGTTCCGCATCGCGATCCAGCGTATTCCTGGCCAGCCGATGCTGCGTCAGGGCTTGCAGGTATTCCCGCTGCAGCATGACCAGATCCGGGCTGCTAATATGTGCCAGCGCCTGCCCCTTTTTCACGCTCTGCCCCGCCGCCACGAAAACCGCGTCGATCAGGCCGGCTTGCGCGGCACTGACTACACGCTCCTGCCCGACCGGCACGGCGATTTCGCCCGGCAGGCGGTTGCCGGTCATGACCGATGCCGCTGCCACCGGAGCCGCCACAATGCCTAGCGACTGCTGCTGTTTTGGCGTCATTGCGATCAGGCCTGTTTCGGCCGCAACGGCCTGATTGGCCACCATGGCCAATGCAGCAAAAAATGCACTATTAATTCTTTTTCTCAAGGTAACACCCCTACTGCTTGATTGTATTTGGCGATATCCCATTGCAACTGTATTTTCCGGCTGCCAACAGCGCGTTCCGCTTCGTATGCCAGCATCTGCACGCGCAGAAGACTCACCAGATCGCTCTCACCCAGATCGAACGCCTTTTTCGCTAGGCGCAGATTATCCTGGGTCAGCCGGTCTTGTTCCTCGAAGACAGCCAATTCGGCGCGTGTGACTTCCAGATTGTGTTCGGCTTCGTGCAGCGCGGTGCGCAGGGTGAGCATCAACTGCTCGCGCTCGCTCATGGCCTGCGCCACCGCCATTTCAGCGCCCGCCAGCATAGGTGCCGAACGCACGTCGCTATCCAGCGGAATGCGCACTGCAAGTCCCACGCTGTCGTTGTATTCGCTATCGAAGGCGCCGCGCTCATGGCGGGCATTGACCACCACCTGCGGATTCTCGCGCTTCTGCACCCGGGTCAGGTTGCGCTCTTCCTCCGTCAACGCCACGCGCTGCGCATTTTCCGCCAGCAGCGGGTGCCGTTCATCCAGATCGGTACGGTCCGACAGCGATTCGGTTGCGGTGGCGGGCCTCTGCTTGAGGCCGGTCAGCATCCAGTAACGATGTTCGGCATGTTTGAGTTCAGCCTGAGCACGGACCAGCAGACTCTGCGCCTGCAAGGCTTCGTTGCGGGCCAGCAAGACATCAGTTCTGGCCAGTTCGCCGGCCTGATAGCGACGTTCCACATCGTGCTGCAATGACTCGGCGGTTTGCCAGCGCTGTTTGGCCAGATCCACGGCATTGGCATTCATGGACAGATCCCATACCGCATCCCGTAACTGGCCAGCAACATACAGCTTCAGGCCGGCACTGTTCGCCTCGATCCCTCCCCGCGCCACCCGTGCCACGGCCTCTCTGGCGGCGCGTTGCCCCGGCAGCCATATCGGCAACTCCACAGCGGCTTCCCACTCGCTCAGATGGCCGTTTCCACCCACATCGTTCTGGTGCAGCACCGAAACCGCCGGCGCACCCGGCAGAGCACTGTCGGCATGCAGCTTGCGCGACTCTACCGTCAAATGTTCAGCTTGCAGCACCTGCTGCCTGGGGTTGCGCTCGAAGGCTTTTTGCAATACCTCCGCCAGCGATAGCTTTCCATCCGTTTCCAGGGGCCCAAGTTCTTCTGCGTAGACGTTCGCTGTCAGGCAACACAGGGCAAAAAGTGAGAATACAATCTGATAACGTAATATTTTCGATAAATCCATTAGAAACCTGCCCTTTGCTATTGCCTCGCAGTTTAAGGAAGCAACCTTAAGACTGTCTTAAAACAACAAAGCGACATCTATCCTATGCCGGTGACAAACAGCTCGGGAATGCATGCCTTAAGAAAATCGCGAGGTTGACAGCAATGCAGCGCCGATCATGCCAGCCTGGTCACCCGCTTGGGAGAGAGTGACTCTGATTTTGCCGCGCAACGCGGGGATCAAGTCGGCATCGAGACGCTTGCCGAAGCCATCTGCCAGCAGCGGCCAGGCGGCGCTCATGCCGCCGCCGATCACAATATGACCAACATCGACCACCTTGAGGATGTGCGCCAGCGACTGTGCGAGCTTTTCTCCAGCCAGCGTATAAGCCTTGATTGCAGGAACATCGCCAGCTTTGGCCAGTTGTGCGATTCGATGCGCATCTTCCCGTCGGCCGGTCGCCTCGAAATAACTGATTGATACGCCGCTGGCGGAAGCGTATTGCTCCATGCAGCCATGGTTGCCACATCCGCACGGCCTGCCGTCGGGCTCCACGATGATGTGACCGACTTCCATGGCCACGCCATGTTCTCCGGGAAAAGCGCGGCCCTCGACGATCAGGCCGCCGCCAACGCCAGTCCCCAGCCCGAGATAGATCAGTCCCGTCCCTTGCTTTCCCGTTAAGTGGTACTCGCCATAGGCGGCAGCCAGGGCATCGTTTTCGATGATGACCGGGCAGCCAAGCCCCTCGCTGAGCGGCGTAACCAGATCGACATCCTGCAGACCAGGCAGATTGGGCGACTGGGCAACCCGGCCAGAAACGATGAACCCGGGAAAGCCCAGGCCGATAGATGTTACCGCAGGGTGTTTGTGCAGTACCGTGGATAACGCTTCAATAAGAACTGCGTAAATAATCCGCACCGCCTGCTCCGGCGCATTATTGCGGCACAGTCCGGAGAAATCGGCATTGACGCGATATTCTTCAACGACTCTGAGGCCGTCGACCACACCCACCCGCAGGTTGGTGCCACCAACATCCACTCCGATCAGCATATAAAAGCCTTATTTAACTTCCAGCAGAATCTCCAGACTCTTGCTGATGGCGTTTACCGGCCAGACCAACTCCAGAGTCACTGCCTGCATGATCTTCTCGAATCCGGCTTCGGACTGCGACACGCTGAAATGCGGCCAAGTGTTGAGCGTGCCCGGAACGTTGCAGGAAAGCCTGAGGCTGCCCCCCAGCACTTCATCTTCAAGCATGATTTCCTTCATGGCATCGAGATGCAGCGGATAACCGAAACCACCGGGAACATCGTCTCCGATTCTGAATCGACCTGCCGGACCGTCGCAGCTTGGCATGGCAAGGTTGATCTCGACGCGGAAAAGACCAGTTTTCAGCTTGTCAAAATGGTAGGACACCAGCAACTGGTTATCCTTGAGTGCGATTTTCTTGCTCACTCCACCGTGCACTGCCCGGCCTTCAAATGAGGCCACCGCGGTCTTTCCGCTACCGGCCGCACCATAAGCGATCGGAGCAAAGCTGGCGCCTTCACGCTCGCCCCAACTATCGCGGAACAGCGTGCGCGGATGCACATCGGTCGCCAGGTCGCCTTCCACGATGTCATGCTTGGACACCATGCGCTCGTGCGGATTGGCAATACCCTCTCCACTCGGGCTGTGGTCATGACCAGCATGCACCTTGCGGTGGTAGTGTTCGGTCTGGCGGGCCAGCGAGTCGCCGAAGTTGTGTGCCAGCTTGTAAGCATCCAGTTCACAGACCGAGGCTGATCCATCCAGTTTGATCACCGCCTGGAGATTGCCGTTCTGCAGGAACAGTTCGTCGTTGCCATCCAGGTCGAGATCAGATTGAGTGCGTGCAGGCCGCGGATCAACTGCATCCAGCAATGCCTCGAGACGCACGATCGCGTTGTAGATCGCCCGGCGCAAGTGTGGCAGATAGAGTCCACCGAACAGGCCGTGCCAGTAGGCGTCGTTGGCCTGCGCTTCGTAGAGTTCGTGCAGCATTACCGGAGTTTTGGCTTTCTCCGGCAACGCGTGGTAGCGCGCGGAAAGTGCCAGCACGCGCTTGTGCATCCAGTTGGATTCGGGGAAGCGCATGAAAAAATTGCGCCAGATACCGCCGCGCACAAAGGGCTTGGTGCTTTCCCAGCGGCCTTCGCGTTTTTCGCGGTCCACCATGTCGCCATAGTGGTGTGCTGCTGGCACCGGCAGCGTCCATTCGTTCATTTCGCTGTAGGAAGCAGTCGGCAGGTACACCACGCCCTTGGTTTTGGACTGGGCGTGGTAATCGCTGTAGCGCATGGGATGAATGACGGAAGAATTCAGTACGCCCTCGATAAAGTCCTTGAGCCAGCCCTTCTCGTAAACCCATTCGTAGGTTTCCGGCCAGATACCGAATTTCTCGATGTCGTCGAAATACACCGCAGCGGCCTGACCACTTTCGTCCGCTAGACTTTCAAGATAAGCGACGACCTCATGCGCAGGCGAGAAGGGCAGGCGGTAGCGCAGCGGTTCGGAAATCGGGAACAGGTCGAGCTTGCGGCCGTCTTCTTCGGTGGTGTAGAAACCATTCAGCTCATGCGGCTGCTTGCCGGTACACAGGAAGTGGTAATCGTCCACCGTCACGTAGTCGATGCCGGAATCGCCCAGTGCCGGCACCACCGTGGACTCCCACACTCTCTCCGTGAGCCACGCCCCCCGTGGTTTCTGGCCGAGCTTCTTGTGCAGGTAGTCGGAAAGCTTGGTGATCTGACCGACGCGGTCCCTTGAAGGAATTGCCGCCAGCACCGGCTCGGTAAAGCCCGCACCGAACAACTCGGCCTGTCCGCGCTTGACCATCTCGTTCAGCAGTTGCATGTCCTGCGGATAGTGCTTGAGCATGTATTCCAGCAGCCAGCCACTGAGATGAATGGCAAAGCGAAACTCCGGGTAACGATGCAATACCTGCAAAAAAGGCCCGTAGCAGCGGACATGGGCATCATCCAGCACATGGGTAAAGTTGCCGACCGGCTGATGAGCATGGACGCCAAGAAGCAGCGCGACGGATTTTGACATGATCTTTTCCTTTAAAATTCTTTGCCTCGCCGCATCGTGCCCCCGGCATCGGGGTCACCATGCCCGATGCTGATGGGTCGATCCAGCGCTGTCGGCACTGGCAGCTTGAGCAGCCGGTATAGATTGGCGAGGTTACGACGGTACAACTGGTCAAAACTGGACACGCTGAGCGCCGAATTGTAATCCCCAAACCACCAGAACCAGTCGGAACCTTCGCAATCGGCCAACTGATGCACGGCAAGGGTCTTCTCCTCGGCATTCAGGCGATTGCCTGACATTACGAGGTCATAATTCTTCTTCGCTTCGCACAGAAAGTCCCAGCCTCGATTCTTGTCCTTCGATCCGATCCAGGTACTGAAATTACCATAAACCCAACTGCCGGCGCAGATCGAGGGCAAATGCTCGAGCGCGATGTTGGCTCCGTGGAAGCTTTCCAGCTCCAGAAGCTCCTCGTTATCCGCAATGCCGGACGAATGCTGCGCCACATCGCTGAAAGTGGTCAATTCGATGTAGGGATGCGCCGCCAGCGCCTCATACAATTCCGAGAGGAAAAAATAGCCGTTGTAAGGGTAGTATTCCCACGCATTTTCCCCATCGAGAATGACGCTGACTACTGGCGTCTGCGCCGGATCGGTTTGCTGCCAGATGCGTTCGAGTTCGTTCACGAAATCACGAACCGCATCCGAGGCAAACCAGTTTGAATACTCGAAGCCGATCTTGTCGGAAAGCATGTCGTCCCGGAAGAAGCATGTGATCTGCTGGTTGCCGTCCGATACCAGATAGGGCTTGTATACATATTGATGCCGCTCCGGTAGCGGCTCATCTCCGTAAACATGGCGCAGGCTGTTGGCGAGCACCCCTTCACCGGTTGCCGCCCACATCACGCCCTGCTCCGCCATCAGCATCAATGCATCGTGAGAAACCCCGCCCTCGGCCGGCCACATCCCCTGCGGCGCAGAGCCAAAACGCCGACTGTGACTTTTGATCGCGGATTGCACATGTTCCTTGGCGCGAGTAATTCCGCCCGGATATCGTGCGCAGTCCGGCAGCTCCACATTCGGCATGCTGTCCCGGGCGCAGTTGAAGTCCAGCAGTAAAGGCAGGATGGGGTGAAAATACGGCGTCGTGGAAAGCTCGACCTGCCCTTTCTCCGCCAGTGCCCGGTAGCGCGGGATAATGCCGCTGATCAGTTCACCGATAAGATGAAACAAACCCAGCCTGTCCGTCGCATCGAATCCCCGGCCCTTGGCCATCAGTCGGGCAACCAGCTCATGCTCGCGCCTGACGCTCTCGCCAGTCCAGGCAAGGTGATACCACACCAGCAGATCGAGCAGATACTCGTCAGACAGGTATTCGAACGCTTCCTCGCCCTGCCCCTCCAGCAGCTTGAACAGTTCGAACAAGTGATGGTATCTGGGATAAGGGGCAATCAGCTTGCTATGGTTGCTCCTGAAACAGCTGTCGAGGATCAGGCGACGCTGGTCCACATTCAGCCGCTCACCATCCTTGACCAGAAACATGGCAAGCAATGGATCACGTATCTCCCCCTTGGCAAACTGGCTGGCATAGTCTTCCAGCTGATCCAGCAATACCGGTACGAAATTGAATGAAGCCTTGGCGCGCGGATTGGCCTCCAGATGGCAGGCCATATCGGTGTAATCCTTAATGGCGTGCAGATAGGTCCAGGGCAGCACATACTCGCCGGTCAGGCAATCCCGGTAGTCCGGCTGGTGCATGTGCCAGTAAAGATTCAGATAAAGTTTGCGTGGTTGCGACATTGATTTCACTGAACAGAAAATCAGGGAGCAGCCCGGTCAGGCTACTCCCTGTTTGTTTTGAATTAATACAACATGTTACCTTGCATAGTGCATGTTTTGTCCCAGCATTTCAGGGGTCACAAGGGTGATTCCTTTTTCCGAAACGTAAAAGCGCTTGCGATCCTCGTCCGGGTTGACGCCGATCTGCATCCCCTCGGGAATGCGCGCGCCCTTGTCGATAACGACACGTTTCAAGGTAACGTGACGGCCGATATCCACATTGGGCAGGATGACCGATTCTTCGATATTGCCGAAACTGTGGACGCGCACGTCGGAGAAAAGCACTGAACTACGCACGCACGAACCGCTGATGATGCACCCGCCCGAGATCAGTGAATCAACGGCCTTGCCGCGCCTATCTTCGCTATCGAATACAAACTTGGCAGGTGGAAGCTGCGCCTGATAGGTCCAGATCGGCCAGGTCGCGTCATACAGATTGAGTTCCGGTGTCACCTTGGTCAGCTCCATGTTGGCTTCCCAGAAGGCGTCGATCGTTCCCACGTCACGCCAGTAGTGCTTGCCCTCGGTGCTGTTCACGCAACTATCGGCGAACCGGTGCGCAAACACGCGGTACTTGTTGATCATCTGCGGGATGATGTTCTGGCCGAAATCGTGATTGGAATCGGGATCGTCCGCGTCCTTTATCAGTTGTTCATACAGGAATGCGGCATTGAAAACATAAATCCCCATGCTGGCGAGAGACTGGGTAGGATCGCCAGGGATGGCATCCGGATTATCCGGCTTTTCCCTGAACTGGATAACACGGTCATCGGCGTCAACACCCATCACGCCAAACGCCTTGGCTTCCTCGATCGGCACGTTGAGACAGGCCACCGTCATGTCCGCCTTGTTGCGTACATGCGAAGCCAGCATCTGACCGTAGTCCATCTTGTAGATGTGGTCACCAGCCAGAATCAGAACGTATTCCGGTCCCATGTTGCGCAGAATGTCGAGGTTCTGGAACACCGCGTCGGCAGTACCCTTGTACCACTCCTCCTCGATGCGCTGCTGGGCGGGCAGTAACTCCACAAACTCATTGAACTCGCCGCGCAGGAAGCCCCAGCCACGCTGGATATGCTGAATCAGGCTATGCGACTTGTACTGGGTAACGATACCAACCCGGCGAATGCCGGAGTTGATGCAATTGGACAACGGGAAATCGATGATGCGGAACTTGCCGCCGAAAGGCACAGCCGGCTTTGCCCTCCAGTTGGTCAGATCTTTCAGTCGCGAGCCTCTGCCGCCAGCAAGGATCAAAGCCACCGTGTTTTTGGTGAGCGCACTGACAAAACGGGGGGATGATGTCGAATCCTGCTGCATTTTTGCCTCTCCTGATTTATAGTTGAACTTATCCGCTCGGCTTGAAGGCGGGGTACTTAAGAAAATCAACTCCCTTTCTTATTATTATAGCTCCGAACCATTAAAAAGGCACATTGACAACCATGGCTACCAGACAAAAAAATGATCCACAGCTTTCCCTGATTCTGGCTGCGCGGCACCACGACCCGTTTTCCTGGCTTGGCCTGCATAATGATGGAGAGCAATCCATCCTGCGCAGCTTCCTGCCCTATTCTTCCCGCGTATGGCTGCAAACTGCGAATGGCTGGGAAGAAATGAAACGTAGCCATGCTGATGGCCTTTACACTTGGCAAGGAAAAACTGTAGTACACCGGCCGTGCCTGCTCCGCATCGAGCAGGATGGCCGCACGATCGAGCAACATGACCCTTTCACCTTCCCGTCACTGATTTCCGATCACGACCTGCATCTGTTCGGCGAAGGTCGCCTGCGCCGGGCATACGACATGCTGGGCGCGCACCTGGTGCAGGCTGATGGCGTCGATGGCGTACGTTTTGCCGTGTGGGCGCCCAACGCCGAACGCGTGAGCGTCATAGGCGACTTTAATCGCTGGGACGGTCGCGTCCACCCCATGCGCTCTCTTGGCTCCAGCGGGGTATGGGAGATTTTTCTGCCAGGCATCGGTATTAACTCACTGTACAAGTTCGAGATCCGCAATCGCCACAGCGGCAGCATTCTGGTAAAGGCAGATCCTTACGGATTCAGCTTCGAAATGCGCCCAAGCACAGCAGCGCGCGTCGTTGCGACCGATACCCATGCATGGGGCGACGCATCGTGGATGACCCAGCGCGGCCATGCGGACTGGTTGCACCAGCCCATGAACGTATACGAACTGCATGCCGGCTCATGGAAACTCGGGGAAAACGGCCGTTTTCTCAATTTCCGCGAATTGGCTGACCAACTTGTGCCTTATGTCAAGGAACTTGGCTTTACCCACATTGAATTGATGCCAATCAGCGAACACCCGCTGGACGAGTCGTGGGGTTACCAGACTACCGGCTATTTCGGCGTTACCAGCCGGTTCGGCAGCCCGGATGACTTCAGGCACCTGGTCGATGCCTGCCACCAGGCCAATATCGGCGTGATTCTGGATTGGGTGCCGGCGCACTTCCCGAAAGACAGTTGGGCCCTCGCCCGCTTTGACGGCACTGCTCTCTATGAGCACGAAGACCCGCGCCTGGGGGAACACCAAGACTGGGGCACGCTGATTTTCAACTACGGCCGCAACGAAGTGCGCAATTTTCTGCTCGCCAATGCCCACTACTGGATGGAGGAATTCCACATTGACGGCCTGCGTGTCGATGCGGTCGCCTCCATGCTCTATCTGGACTATTCGCGCAAGCATAACGAATGGCTGCCCAACAAGTTCGGCGGGCGCGAGAATCTCGATGCCATCGAGTTCCTGAAGGAACTGAACATGATGGTGCACGAGGAATTTCCCGGGGCCCTCACAATCGCCGAGGAATCCACAGCCTGGCCGATGATTTCCCGCCCGGTGTACCTTGGCGGGCTTGGCTTCTCCATGAAGTGGAACATGGGATGGATGAACGATACTCTGGCTTATTTCAAGCAAGACCCGGTACATCGCCGCTACCACCACAACCAACTTACATTTGGCCAGTTGTACGCCTACACCGAGAACTTCGTGCTGCCGTTCTCGCACGATGAGGTGGTGCACGGCAAGCGCTCCCTGCTGGACAAGATGCCGGGCGATGCATGGCAGAAATTCGCCAATTTGCGCCTGCTGCTCACCTACCAGATGACCTATCCCGGCAAGAAGCTCAATTTCATGGGCAACGAAATCGGCCAGGGACGGGAATGGAACGTCAACAGCAGCCTGGACTGGCACTTGCTGGATACCCACTGGCACCGTGGCGTGCAAAGGCTGACGGCTGATCTGGGCAAGCTCTATATCAACACGCCAGCATTGCATGAGCTGGACTTCACCCACGAAGGCTTCGCCTGGGTCGATTGCCACGATGCCGACCAGTCCATCATCAACTACCTGCGCCGTGCGCGCGATGGATCATATGTCGTCGTGCTGCTGAACTTCACCCCAGTTCCACGCCAGGGTTACCGCATCGGCGTACCGGAAAGCGGCATTTACCGCGAACTCGCCAACAGCGACGCCGAATGCTACGGTGGCGGGAACCTCGGCAACGGGGCTGGATTGCAATCCGAACAACAGCCATGGATGGGTTACCCGCATTCCATCGTCGTCACACTGCCACCGCTGGCCGGACTCATCCTCAAACGCGACCAATAAGAGACACACCGACCTTTCACCATGTCGAAACTGACCAAATCCGAAATCTGGCAATCACTCATCAAGCACCAGCAGGAAATCGCGCCCAGACACATGCGCGACCTTTTCCGTGATGATGCGCAGCGCTTCGAGAAATTTTCACTGCGCTTCAATGATATTTTGCTGGATTACTCCAAGAACCGCGTCACCGACGAGACGCTTTCCCTGCTGTTTAGCCTGGCGCGCGAATGCAATGTTGGAGAATGGCGCGAACGCATGTTTTCCGGTGAAAAAATCAACTTCACCGAAAAACGCGCCGTACTGCATACCGCCTTGCGCAATCGCGGCAACAAACCCGTGCTCGTCGATGGCAAGAATGTCATGCCGGATGTCAACAAGGTCCTGACACAGATGCGCAACTTTACCGAGCTCGTCAGAAGCGGCGCATGGAAAGGCTATACCGGCAAGCCCATCACGGACATCGTCAATATCGGCATCGGCGGCTCGGATCTTGGTCCTTTCATGGTATGTGCTGCGCTCAAGCCTTACGGTAGATCAGACTTGAACGCCATGTTTGTTTCCAACATCGATGGCGCTCACCTGGGTATGACGCTGCAAAAATGCAACCCGGAAACCACTCTCTTTGTGGTTGCCTCCAAGACTTTTACCACACAGGAAACCCTCACCAACGCTCGTTCAGCACGCGCCTGGTTTCTGGAAGCGGCGAAGGATGAGGCGCATATCGCCAAGCATTTTGTCGCAATCTCCACCAATGCTGAGGAAGTAACCAGATTTGGCATCGACACCTTTAATATGTTCGAATTCTGGGACTGGGTGGGCGGCCGCTACTCGCTCTGGTCGTCAGTAGGTCTGACCATCGCGCTGTACTTGGGCATGGATGCCTTCGAGGAATTGTTACAGGGCGCCTTCGAGATGGATGTGCATTTTCGCTCCACCCCGCTGGAAAAAAATCTGCCGGTAGTCCTGGCGCTGATTGGCGTCTGGTACAATAATTTCTTCGGTGCTCAAACGCAAGCCATTCTGCCTTACGATCAGACGCTTTCGCATTTCTCCGCCTATTTCCAGCAGGGCGACATGGAAAGCAACGGCAAATCCATCGACCGTGAAGGCCGGCGTGTGGATTACTCAACCGGCCCCATCATCTGGGGTGAGCCTGGCACCAATGGCCAGCATGCCTTTTTCCAGCTTATCCATCAGGGTTCCAAGATGATTCCCTGCGACTTTCTCATTCCCATAGAATCGCACTACCCCATCGGCAACCATCACGAAATTCTGTTTTCCAATTTCCTCGCCCAGACCAAGGCGCTGATGCAAGGCAAGAACGAAGCGGAAGCACGGGCGGAACTCGAAGCCGAGGGCATGGAGGGCAACGCACTGGAGGAATTACTGCCACACAAGATATTCAGAGGCAACCGCCCGACCAATTCCATTTTGTTTCAGAAACTGGACCCGAAAACACTGGGTGCGCTCATCGCGCTCTACGAACACAAGATTTTCGTACAGGGCATCATCTGGAACCTCAACTCCTTCGACCAGTGGGGGGTGGAACTCGGCAAGCAATTGGCCTCGACCATCCTGCCGCAGTTGGCTGACGACAAGCCTGTTACGTCCAATGACAGTTCCACCAATGGCCTGATCAACTACTACAAGCAAACCTGTACCGCGTGACAGCAGATGCCGTCTGGCTGGCGCGGCACGTTCGATTGCTGCGTACAAGCTACCAGCACTGGACAGGCAAGGCCCTGATCGAGCCCGGCCTCGGCAACGACGATGCAATGCAATTCCTTGATCAGGCACCCTTTGCGGTTGTCTCGCACGACACCCAGCCTGATCCGATATTCAACTATGGTAATAAGCTGGCACTGCATCTGTTCGAAATGGACTGGAAAGGATTGACCAAGTCACCTTCACGCCTGTCCGCCGAGCCACTGATACAAGCCGAGCGCGAACGACTCCTGGAAAGTGTGAGTAAACATGGTTACATTGAAGACTACAATGGCATACGCATTTCCAGCAACGGCAAGCGCTTCATGATTCGGAACGCAACCGTGTGGAACATGCTGGACGAAGACGGAAAACCATATGGACAAGCTGCACTCATCAAAAAATGGCAATATCTTTAAGCTGGTTAACGGTTAGTTACATCGTTTGTCATTTCTGGTTACGATATACTTTCCGATCTTTAAATTGATTACTGACAAACATCCAGCATGAAAATAAAACGGCATTACGGGTTTACCCTGCTTGAATTACTGGTGGTCATGGTCATTATCGGACTACTGGTAGGGTATGTCGGCCCACGCTATTTTGCCCAGATTGGCAAATCAGAAACCAAAGCGGCGCGCGCGCAGATCGACGCCCTGGAAAAAGCGCTCGACCAGTACCGCCTCGACACCGGACATTATCCGACAAGCGAACAAGGACTGGCCGCACTGAATAACCGCCCATCGAATGAAGCCCGCTGGGACGGCCCTTACCTGAAAAAGGAAGTGCCTCCTGACCCTTGGGGTAAGTCCTATATGTACCGTCAGCCTGGAGAGCACGGCGAATTCGACCTGTTCTCGTATGGCAAGGATGGGCAGCCCGGCGGTAGCGGTGATGCTGCAGATGTGATGAATTGGCAATAATTTCATGGAATATCGAATTTAATCCAACCGGCGGCAACTCCCTAATTGCAGATGATCTATAAAGTACAAGGCCTGGACAGCGGCGGTCGATTCGTATCGGTCGAACTGGTCGCCCCCACTCCGAAAGAGGCTGAGCAACTGGGCTCCGAGCGCGGACTGCAAGTGCTGAAAGTAACCTCGCCCCGCAGCGATTGGGCAGGGGCACTAACAAGAATGGGCACCAGCAAGTTCCCACTGTTGCTGTTCAATCAGGAACTGCTCGCATTGCTGGAAGCCGGCCTGTCTATCGTCGAAGCACTGGAGACGCTGCTGGAGAAAGAAGCGCGAGCCGAAACCCGGCATGTGCTGAAGGCCGTGGTCACCCGTCTGCATGAAGGGCAATCCCTATCTGCCTCGCTGGAATCTCAAGGTGCGGCTTTCCCCGCCCTGTATGTAGCGGCCATCCGCTCAAGCGAACGCAGCGGCAGCCTGGTTGAATCCCTCACGCGCTACATCGGCTACCAGATGCAGGTCGATCAAATGCGCAAGAAGATCATCGCCGCCTCGATCTACCCGGCGCTGCTGATGCTGGTCGGGGGGCTGGTGGTCATGTTCCTGCTGATCTACGTCATCCCGAAATTCAGCCATATCTACGCCGACACCGGGCGCGAACTGCCGATGGCTTCCTGGCTGCTGATGAAATGGGGGGAAATGATCGAAAGCCATGGCGGAATGTTGACCAGCATTTTTTTAGGCGGATTGGCACTGGCCGTTTATGCCCTTTCACGCTCAGACGTGCGCGGCTGGCTGCGCGAATTGTTATGGCGGCTTCCTTTCATCGGGGATCGCATGCGCATTTATCAGCTTTCCCGCTTCTACCGATCCCTGGGTATGCTGGTTAGCGCCGGCATTCCACTGATGCCAGCCATGGATCAAGTGTCCGGCCTGCTCGATGTGCGCCTTCAGGCCAGACTGGCCGTAGCCAAAAACCATATTCGCGAAGGCCAGTCCCTGTCGCAATCCATGGAGAGCAGCGGTCTTTCCACGCCGGTAGCGCTGCGCCTGTTGCGGGTCGGCGAGCGCACCGGGCAGATGGGCGGCATGATGAATCGCATTGCCGATTTCCACGAGGAGGAGCTCAATCGCTGGATAGACTGGGCGAGCCGGCTATTTGAGCCGCTGCTGATGACCTTCATCGGCGTCGTGATCGGTGCCATCGTGGTGTTGATGTATATCCCAATCTTCGAACTGGCGGGGAGCATCCAGTAAATGGTCGAGCCATCCATGAACAGCTTCGACCCAGCCCTGCTGCAGAAAGTCCGCAGCGAGGCATTACAGTCGAAGCGCCGCTTCATTGCAGTGCTGGAAGAGATGACGGGCCTCGATCAGCACGACTTTATGGACTGGCTGGGGGGCTTCTCACACTACCCTACCGCCACCATGACCGATCTCCACGAATGGCAGCCAGACTTCGAGGTGCTCCCTTTTTCGGACTGTCTGCAGCATGACGCCCTGCCACTACGCACCCAGGATAACGCCCTCTTACTGTTGATCGCCGATCCCTTCAGCGAGAATCTGCGCGAATGGGCTTGGGCCAGAATCACGCAACCATTCGATTTCCGACTCGCCCACCTGTCCGATATCCAGGCCTACTTCGCGCGCCAGGAGGATACACAGCGTGCCATGGAGAACTGGTCCCAGATAGAAGACATCCAGTCGTTGGATGGCGAAGACGCTGAAGTCATTTCTCTCAAGTCGATTGCGGAAGATGCCAGCACTGTGGTGCGCCTGGTGCACTCGACCCTGTACGACGCCCTGAAGACCGGGGTCAGCGACATCCACCTGGAAACCGGGGCAACGGGGCTGGTGATCAAATACCGTATCGACGGCGTTTTGTCGCAAATGGGCGCGATTCAGGGGCTGGAAACCGCAGAACAGGTCATTTCACGCCTCAAGGTCATGTCCGAACTGGATATTTCCGAGCGTCGCGTGCCTCAGGATGGCCGCTTCAAGGTGCTGACTCGTGGGCGCGCCGTAGATTTCCGCGTTTCCATCATGCCCAGCATTTATGGTGAAGACGCCGTTCTGCGCATCCTCGACAAGCAGAACCTGACCGACCAGATGCAGGGGTTACGGCTGGATGTGCTTGGTTTCGACCAACCCACCTTGGCCACGTTACGCCGGCTCAGCCGTGAACCCTACGGCATGCTGCTGGTCACCGGGCCCACCGGTTCCGGCAAGACCACTACGTTGTACGCGGCGATTTCCGAGATCAACGACGGCCACGACAAGATCATTACCATCGAAGACCCCGTGGAATACCAGTTGCCGGGCATCCTGCAAATTCCGGTGAACGAGAAAAAAGGCCTCACTTTTGCGCGCGGGCTGCGCTCCATCTTGCGGCATGACCCGGACAAGATCATGGTGGGTGAAATCCGCGACCCGGAAACCGCCCAGATCGCCATCCAGTCTGCGCTGACCGGCCATCTGGTCTTTACCACCGTGCACGCCAACAACGTGTTCGACGTGCTTGGACGCTTCATGCACATGGGTGTCGATCCCTACAGTTTCGTTTCGGCGCTCAACGGCATCATGGCCCAGCGCCTGGTGCGCATTAATTGCGAGGATTGTACGGTTCTGGCACAACCTGATGCTGACTTGCTTGAAAGCTCCGGCCTGAGCCTGCAAGACGTGGCAGGATTCAATTTCCGCGCCGGGCGCGGCTGCGGCAAGTGCCGAGGCAGCGGCTTCCGCGGACGCAAGGCTATCGCCGAGGTGCTGATTCTCAATGATGAATTGCGTGAAATGATCATCAGCCGCCAGTCCATCCGCGCCATCAAGGAAACGGCCTTGCGCCACAACACCCGCTTCCTGCGCCAATCAGCGCTCGATCTGGTCAAACGAGGCGAAACCACTTTACAGGAAATCAATCGTGTCACTTTTGTTTCCTGAAAAAATCCGCATCGGACTCGGTGCCTCCTATGCTGTCCTGGCCCAGATCAAGGGGGGGATGGTATCGAGCTGGCGCATGCAGACCTGGCAGCCCACTTCAGCGACAGCATGGCAACAACCCCTCGCCGCCGTGACTTCATGGCTGGCGGAGTTGTCTCCAAAAAGCGCCCATGTCGGCGTGGTACTCTCCGCCGAACTGGCACCGCTGCAATTGCTGCCATGGCGAGATGACGTCACAGGCGCCGAGCAGCAATCCCTGCTCGCATCCGCTCATTTCCGTCAAATTCATGGCGGAATGGCCGAGCACTGGAAAATCCTTGCCCAACCCAGTGGCTACGGCAAACCATGGCTGGCCAGCGCAACAGACGAACATTTGCTACAAGCGCTGGCGGAACAAGTGCATGCTACCGGAGCACGCTTGGCATCCGTTACGCCCCTGACTATGTCACTGTTCAATGTCATGCATACGCGCTTGAGCGCGCCCGCCTGCTGGCTGCTGGTTCCGGAGCCACAGCGATTGACCGCTTTGCATTTTCGAGAAGGTCTGTGGAGCCTTCTGCAAACCTTGCCGATGACTGCGCTTCAGCATGAACCATTGGCAGACCTGCTGCTGCGCGAAACCCGACTTGCCGGATTGCCGGACATGGCGGCAAAAATCTATCTGGCTACGGGGGGGCTCCCCGCAACGCCTTTCAACAGCACCTGCACCGCGCTCGATCCGGGCTGGAGATTTGCTCCGGGAGTCCCGCCTGAAAGCCCGCTGCACTTGCTGGGAGGCGGTTCATGAGGGGCGTCTGGATCGATTTCAAACAGCCGGTCGCGCCCCTCTGGCGCATGCTGCGCGCCGCCTTGCTGGTCTGCGGCGTCCTGGCACTTGGTTTCAGCATGATGCAGCAGCAGCAAATCAGCGCCGAAAGAACCGCGTTGTCCTGGCAAATGCAGAATGTAAACCAACTGGAAGCGCGCAAACTGCCCATGCTGCGGGCGCCGACAGATGCCGGCGCCTCGCAGGACGCCACCAAGCGCGCCAACGATGTGCTGCGTCAGCTTAACCTTCCGTGGGATCGTCTTTTCAGCGCCCTGGAGAAGTCGGTTACTCCTGAGATCGGCATCCTTTCGGTCGCGCCCGCTCCGAACAAAGCATCTATCACGCTTAAAGCCGCCGCG
>Ga0316616_100000046_pt1 | contig 29360 bp, 25 predicted proteins | sample OWC_Aug_M1_C1_D1_FD_207660 | JGI IMG/M metagenome (GOLD analysis project Ga0316616, IMG submission 207660) | Wetland soil microbial communities from Old Woman Creek delta, Ohio, United States - OWC_Aug_M1_C1_D1_B | ecosystem: Environmental > Terrestrial > Soil > Wetlands | place: USA: Ohio... | reverse complement strand
GCTCGATTACACCAAGGAAGGCCTGAACGAGGGGTTCAAATTCAACAACCCCAATGTCAAGGGCGAATGCGGCTGCGGCGAAAGCTTCACCGTTTAGGATGCCGACATGCAGCGGCGATTTCGCCGCCTGCCGCTGAATCCCATGCTCGACATACATCAGAACCACTTCGAATTGTTCGACCTGCCGGCCAGCTTCGCCATTGACCTCGATCAGCTCGACCGTCACTACCGCAAGCTGCAAAGCGAAGTCCACCCCGACAAGTTCGCTGCTGCGTCACCGGCCGAACGGCTGCGCTCCATGCAACTGGCCACGCACGTCAACGAGGCCTACCAGACGCTCAAATCCCCCATCACCCGGGCGCGCTACCTGCTGCACCTGCATGGCGTGGATACGCTGGAAGAAACCAACACCGCGATGCCAGCGGCTTTCCTGATGCAGCAAATGGAATGGCGCGAAGCCATCGAAGAAGCCAGCGATGCCTGCGACATCGACGTACTGGAGCAGCTGCTGCGCGAGTTGCGCCACGAAGGCGCCGCGCTCGAGCAGAACCTGCACGCCACCCTCGACCAGCAACAGGATTTCGCCCAGGCGGCCGAAACCGTGCGCAAGTTGCGCTTTCTTGATAAAGTGCGCATCGAAATCGAACAGGCAATCGAAGCGCTGGAATAATGAAAGTCAAAAACATATGGACGGGATTAACAGGATCTACCGGATTAAAACCTGACAAATTAATCCTGCTCATCCTGTTAATCTCGTCTAATTAAAACCTTATGGCTCTGCTACAAATCTCCGAACCTGGCCAGAGCGCCGCTCCACACCAGCACAGGCTGGCAGTCGGCATCGACCTCGGCACCACCAACTCGCTGGTCGCTACTGTGCGCAGCGGGATGAGCGTCGTGCTGCAGGACGACGAAGGCCGCGCGCTGTTGCCATCGGTGGTACGCTACCTCCCTGACAGCAGCACTGAAGTCGGCTATCACGCCCAAGCCCAGCAAAGCCGCGACCCGCACAATACCATCGTTTCGGCCAAGCGCTTCATGGGCCGCGGCGTACACGATATCCCCGACATCAGCCATCATCCTTACCGCTTCGTCGATGCGCCGGGGATGCTGCAACTGAATACTGTTGCCGGCATCAAGAGTCCGGTCGAAGTCTCGGCCGAAATTCTCAAGGTTCTCAGGGCACGGGCAGAAAAATCGCTAGGCGGAGAGCTCACCGGCGTCGTCATTACCGTGCCCGCCTACTTCGACGACGCACAGCGCCAAGCTACCAAGGATGCCGCGCGGCTGGCCGGACTGAACGTGTTGCGCCTGCTCAACGAACCGACCGCGGCGGCCGTGGCCTATGGCCTCGACAATGCCGCTGAAGGCGTTTTCGTAGTGTATGACCTGGGCGGCGGCACCTTCGACGTTTCCATACTGCGTCTTTCCAGGGGGGTGTTCGAGGTACTGGCCACCAATGGTGATTCCGCGCTGGGCGGGGACGATTTCGACCGTCGCGTATTTTGCTGGGTACTGGAACAAGCCAAGCTGCCGCCCATCGGCCCGGAGGATACGCGCCTGTTGTTGACCAAGGCGCGCGAGGCCAAGGAACAGCTGACCGATCACGCCGACACGCGCATCACTTGTGCGCTGTCCGGGGGGGAATTGGTTGACCTGACCCTGACCAGCCAGACGTTCAACGAGTTGACCCGGCATCTTGTGGCCAAGACGCTGGCGCCCACACGCAAAGCCTTGCGCGACGCCAGAATCAGCGTGGAAGATGTGCAGGGCGTGGTAATGGTCGGCGGCGCCACGCGCATGCCGCAAATCCAGCGCGCGGTGGCGGAATTTTTCCAGCAGGAGCCGCTCACCAACCTCGACCCGGACAAGGTGGTGGCGCTGGGCGCCGCCATTCAGGCCAACGTGCTGGCCGGCAACAAGAACGACAACGAACTGTTGCTGCTGGATGTGATCCCGCTCTCGCTCGGGCTGGAAACCATGGGCGGGCTGACGGAGAAAGTCATCCCGCGCAATTCCACCATTCCCGTGGCACGGGCACAGGATTTCACCACCTTCAAGGACGGCCAGACCGCCATGAGCATCCATGTGGTGCAGGGAGAGCGCGAGCTGGTTTCCGATTGCCGCTCGCTGGCGCGCTTCGAGCTACGCGGCATCCCGCCGATGGCGGCCGGGGCGGCGCGCATCCGGGTGACCTTCCAGGTGGATGCCGACGGACTGCTGTCGGTATCGGCACGCGAGCAAACCAAAGGGGTGGAAGCGCATGTGGTGGTGAAGCCGTCTTACGGCCTGAGCGACGACGAAGTTGCCAACATGCTGCAATCCGGCTATGCACATGCCCAGGAAGACAAGCAGGCACGCGCACTACGCGAGGCGCAAGTTGAAGCCGATCGCCTGCTGGAGGCTATCGCCGCCGCATTGGTCAAGGATGGGGCACTGCTGGACAAATCGGAGCGCACCTCCATGGAACAACAGATAGCTGCCCTGCGTCAGTTGGCTGCCGGCAGCGACGCCCGCGCCATCAGCGCCAGCATCGAAAATCTCAACCGCGCCAGCGAGACCTTCGCCACGCGGCGCATGGACGCTTCTGTCAAACAGGCGCTGGCCGGTCACACACTGGATGAATTTGGAATCTGACTCATGCCGCAAATCATCGTTCTACCCCATCAGGAACTCTGCCCGGAAGGCGCCGTCATCGAAGCCAGGGCAGGCGTTTCCATCTGCGACAACCTGCTCGACCACGGTATCGACATCGACCATGCCTGTGATAAGGCCTGCGCCTGCACGACCTGCCACGTCATCGTGCGTGAAGGCTACAAGTCGCTCGAACCGCCGGAGGAAAAGGAAGAAGACCTGCTGGATAAAGCCTGGGGACTGGAGCCGTTTTCACGCCTTTCCTGCCAGGCGATTGCAGGCGACACTGATCTGGTCGTGGAGATTCCCAAATATTCGATCAACATGGCCAAGGAAGGCCATCGCTAAGACCGGCAATACCCCATGAGAACCCCGGAGCAAACCTCCCCGATCAGATCTTCAGCGTAGGTCCGGACAGCAGCATGGCGAACGCATCCGCCGGCAAGGGCTTGCTGAAAAGATAGCCCTGTATCAAGTTGCATTTATTTTCGCGCAGGAATTCGAGCTGCTCCACATTCTCCACCCCCTCCGCCACCACTTTCAGCTTCAGGCTGTGCGCCATGGCGATGATAGCCTTGGTGATCGCCACATCGTCGGCGTTGTTCGGGATATCCCGCACGAATGAACGGTCGATCTTGACCGCATCGATGGGGAAGCTCTTGAGATAGCCGAGAGAGGAATAGCCGGTACCAAAATCGTCGATCGACAGCAATGTACCCATGTCGCGGAATCGTTGCAGGAGAGCGCTGGCGCGGTCGGCATTCTGCATAATCATGCTTTCGGTGATTTCCAGTTCCAGATACTCCGGGAGCAACCCACTGTTGGACAGTGCATCGGCAACCGTCTCATGCAATCCTTCATCGCGGAACTGACGCGCCGACAGGTTGACGGCCACGCCGATCTTGGGCAGCCCCTCCCGTTGCCAGGCGCGGTTCTGGCGACAGGCTTCCTCCAGCGCCCACGCACCAATTGGAATGATCAGCCCGGTCTCCTCCGCCAGCGGGATGAACTGGGCGGGCGACACCAGCCCCAAGTCCGGGTTATTCCAGCGCACCAGCGCCTCGGCGCCGACAATCTGGTCGGTAAGGACATCGATCTTGGGCTGGTAATGCAGTACGAACTCATTGCGTTCCACAGCGCGGCGCAGACTGTTTTCGAGCGACAACCGCTCGAAACTGTGCACGTTCGAATTGGCCGCATAGAACTGGAAAGTGTTCTTGCCGTGCTCTTTGGCCCGGTACATGGCGGCATCGGCGTTCTTCATCAGGGTATGCAGTTCGGCGCCGTCCTCCGGATACACGCTGATGCCGATACTGGCACTAATATGACACTCCTGATCCATTAGGAAAAACGGCTGGCTCAACGCCTCCATGATCTTGGCCGCCACGGCGCTTAAATACTGCGTGTCGGTGAACTGTTCCACCATAACCACGAACTCGTCCCCGCCCTGCCGTGCGATGGTGTCAGTCTCGCGTAGACGCTTCCGCAGCCGATCGGCCGCCTCCTGCAGTAGCAAGTCGCCGGCATGATGGCCCAGCGTGTCGTTGATAACCTTGAAGCGGTCGAGGTCGACAAACAGAATGGCAACCCGGTCATGATTGCGCTGCGCGCGCAATATGGCCTGCCGCATGCGCTCCTCCAGTAAAGTCCGGTTCGGCAGGCCGGTCAGCGCATCGTGGTCGGCCAGATAGCGCAGCTGTTCCTCGGATTGCTTGCGCAAGGCGATATCGCTGAATACCGCGACATAGTTGGCGATCCTGCCCATGCCATCCTTCAGGGCGGTAACGGAAAGCCATATTGGATAGGTGTCGCCGTTCTTGCGCCGGCTCCACATCTCGCCTCGCCACTGGCCATTCGCCTGGATGAGGCCAGAAACCTGCCGATAGTACAAGTCATCATGCACGTCGGACAGCAACAATTCCGGCGTGTTGCCAAGGATTTCTTCGCGCGCATACCCGGAAATATTGACGAAACCCTGATTGACCTCCAGCACATTCAGATCCGCATCGGTAATGATGATGCCTTCGGCCGTGCTTTCGAACGCCGCGTCCCTCAGGCGCAGGCTGGATTCGACCTGCTTGCTGGAGGTGATATCCAGCATGATGCCAATCAGCACCCCAGGGAATCCCTTTTCATCCGGCACTACCCGCACAATATCGTGCAGCCAGACGACACGGCCATCTGCTGCCAGCATCCGATAGTCACAGTTGTAGCCCTTCAGCTTGATGGATTCGATGTTGGAGTACTCGATCACCCAGCGGCGATCATCCGGGTGAATGTGATCCTGCCAGAAGCTTGGCGAATCGGTCCACGCGCTCAACGGATAGCCCAGGATCTTTTCCGCCTCCGGGCTGACATAGGTGAGCCCTCGGCCTGGAAGACCGCGCCAGATGATGGCATTCGCCGATTCCACCAGCACCCGGTATTCCCGCTCGGTCTGCCGCAAGGACTGTTCGGCCCGCAACCGCCCCGTGTATGTCGCTGCCAGGAAGAGGCTGGTAGAAGACCAAATCACGATGTAGACCCAGACATCCACCAGTCCTTTCGACTGATCCCCGCCAAAATAACCCTTTCCTAAAATCTGGCTAACTAAAGCCAGCGCCGCGATCAACAGCGTCAGCAGTGTGGTACCGCGTAAGTGGAAGCGTACTGCCGTCCAAAGCGCAAACGGGAACAGCATGAACAAGTGGGGGCGGAACCCGATGCCTTCAGGAATCTGTCCGAAGAAAATCATGGCCGCCAGGATGAGCACCAGCAGATACAGCACCACAATATCCAGCAGATCCTGGCGCAATATTGGTTGTCGCAGGGAAAGGGACAGCAGCAAAGGCGTAACCACAAGAATGCTTAGCGCATCGCCGCCCCACCAGCTCAGCAAGGCTTGCGGTGAGACACCGAGGGGCGTCACACCACCAATCACCAGACTGGAAACCCCGAACAATGCGCTGATCAGCGGACTGACGCCCGCACCCAGCATGACCAGTCGCAGCACATCCTTGGGGTCTTCAAGGGCGAGGCTAAAGCCGGCACGGTTCAGCAGCCATGCACCGAGCAATGCTTCCAGCGTGTTGCCGGCCGTCATCCCTAATGCAACATTCAAAGAAACACCGCTGCCCATTTCGGCAAGGCAAGCACCGATTGCAACAGCGGGCCACAAACGGTAACCGAATATCAGCAGAGCGGCCAGAGAAATGCCGGCAGGCGGCCATATCAGGGAGATGGTGGCGATGCTGGAGAAATACAGCCCAATCTTGGCAGTTGCCCAATAAAGCAGGACAAGCACCGCAATGCGAACAAGATCATCCCGCTGGTAAGGGTTTTGGAACTTCACGGATAGCAACGCCAGTTAGCCCAGGAAGGCTAAAGGATAACACTATCCGTGTTCTTAATACACGCTTCGCCCAGCCGGGCAGTCACTTCATGAAGTGGCGCAGGTAATGCTGACTAAGACGGGACAAAGGCAACAGGACAAGCAGGTCGGCGGTGTTGAAGTCAGGATCCCATGCCGGCTCCCCGCAAACATAAGCTCCCAGACGCATGTAGCCCTTGATCAGCGGAGGCACGACAGGATCGGTGCCGCCGCCCAGTGCGCCCAGCGGCAGTGGCGTGCGTGGAAACACGCGATACTCCGCGGGCGAAAGATATTTTTCGGCCAGCCGCGCATAGACGCTTGCCGCATTATGGCCGCCATCCGACATGCCGATGCTGGTACAGCCGATCATGTGCTGATAGCCATGCTTCATCATGTACTTGGCCAGCCCCGCCCACAGCAGGGCGATGGTGGCGCCGTTGCGATAATGCGGATGCACGCAGGATCGCCCCACTTCCACCATCGTGGGCGCCAGATGCAGCAGACGGGTGATGTCGAACTCCGTCCCTGAATAATAGCCCCTTGCTTCCCGAGCCATTTCCGGGTCGAGGATGCGATATGTGCCAACCACCTCGCCCGTTTCCTTGTCGCGCACCAGCAAATGGTCGCACAGGGCGTCGAAGCCATCGCGGTCTCGCCTGTCATCACCGGTCAGGCGCGCGCCCATCTCTTCAGCGAACACCTTGTAGCGCAGCCGCTGGGCCTCAGCCACCTCGGAGTGGCTACGGGCCATACTGTAATAAAGGATGGCGCTCTCGCGCCGGGATTCAACTATCTGTAGTTGTTGCAGCATTGCCGCTCTCCATGCTCTGTCAAGTTCGGCAAATTTAGCGGCAACTTGTTACAAAGCGGTGAATCGCCAATGAAGTTTTCACGACAGAGCGGGAGGCTGGCAAGCCATTCCGCGAATACCCGTTATTTGTCGAGGATTCCGGCCGGCCCCGATATCAGATACAACTGGCCATATTCCAGTTGCGCCGGATCAGGGTGCGGGCTGTGCACCTGGACAACCCCCAGATAATAGCGCCGGGCGGCATCGAACCATGGCGCCGACTTAACCGCATCGGTCACTTCCACGATGCCGGACTGCTCCTCGTCCTCGGTCATGGCGCGTGCGTCCCCTCCCCTAACGAAGCGCTGCAAATCCGCTTCGAATATCCTCGTGGCGCTGCCCGGCCGGCGTGGATCGTACAGCCAGATGCCGGCGGTAAACTTGTCATTGCCCGGGTCTTCGTCGATCAATATCCTTCCAGCACCATCCGCGGCAATATTGTCGAACATTTGCCCGCCGATATCGCTGGCCGTCAACGCCGGGGAGAACTTCCCGCCTTTTTCCGGTACGCGCGCATTGTCGAATGTCATGCCGAACAGCTGGCTCTGCCCGTCAATCTTGTCTGTGGTGGCAAACCAGAACAGGTTGCGATCAAGCTTATCCCACGCCCCATCTTCCGGGCGCAGCAGCCGCGTAGCGCCGAGTTGTCCGGCGCGAGCCCGCAACGCCTTGCCATCCAGTCCGGCGACCTCGCCCAATGGCAGCAGTACAAAACGCGGCTCCTCGAAACGCACGGCATACAGTTTTCCGCCCACCAGCCCGGCTTTTTCCGCCGGGCTGCCCGTGCGTCGCTTCTCGCCGACATAGACATAGACGTGCCCTCCGGGATAATCGTCCATGCCGATCACAACCGTGCGTTTGCCGGATTGCGGCAGCGCCAGCAGGTTTTCCCAGGCCACCCGCCCCAGATGCGGCAATTCGTAGCTCGCGCCCGCCTGTTCGCCATCCACCACATGGGCAAATGCACGCCCGCCGGCATCCTTTTCTTCCTCGCCATTGAGCAGCAACCGGCCGCTGAAGCCACTGCCATCTTCATCCAGAAACGCCGAAACCGGCGCCAGATCGGCCGAGCAGAAACGGCCGAACGTGACCGCCTGTCCGGGCCGGTAGGCACCGGCATCCCACAATTGCACCTGCCGCACCATGTCGGCGCCTTGCGTGACCTTGAGATCAGCCAATCGCACCACCCAGCGCGAGACGAATGCACCCTTGCCGCCATGCGCGCGCACCACGCCCTTGTCAGCAGGAAATTCGTGATTCATCAACACTGTCAGCGTGCCATCGCCGTTGTCAAAGGCGCCCAATCCATCCGGAACACCGGCCATGCGATAGCCGTTCTGCGCGGCTTCGCCCACGCTCAACACGGCGCGCGCTTCCCAGCCCGGCGCCATGGGTTTCAGATAAACATCCTCCGCCGTAGCCAGAGTGCTCTGGCAACCGGCCACCAGCGCCAGACTTGATATCAACCATTTGATTCGCATCGCAACCTCACAGAAATTTGCACGATCATGACAGAAAAAAGCCCGCTTGCGCGGGCTTGAGAAGGCGACACGAAGCCGCGGGGAGATGTTGTATCTTTTTATTAGAAATCGAACTGAGCGCGGAAATTGATCGCCTTTTCGTCATCCTTGGTGCAAACGACGCCCGATACGCAATCCATGTTGGTATCGATGTAATCCAGAATGAAGCGGGTGTTCGGGTTGGGAATCCACTTCACACCGTAAGTCCACGCATCGGATTCGTTGAACTCACCGTTTTCGGCCTGGATGGTACCGCTGTAGACGTCTACGGTATCCTTAGCCTCGAAATCTGTGGCGTCAAACTTACTGTAGCGAACACCAATATCCCAGGCGCCCCAGCCTTTCAAGCCAGCGCGCGGATTGAAGTCCGCCTTGGGCTTGATGCGGCCACCGAACATGCCATTCTTGTAAGTATCGGCGTAAGGCTCACCGGTAACCAGCCAGTTAAGCTGTACATTCCAGGAGGTGATGTCCTTGTCGCCGGCAGTGCCACCAACTACGAGCGTCTTATCGCCATCAGCTTCGAACTTGGCCTTCAGCCACTCTGCTTGAAACTTGACCGGGCCATAAGCCACAGCACCTTCCAGCCCTGTACGCTTGATGTCATAGCCTAAGTTCAAAGTATTGGTCTGCAAAACATTAGTGCCGCGTGCTTCGGTACGTAATGCGATGGCGCTGTTGCTGCCGTTATCCCTGGAATCCCCGTAAGAAGCACCGATGTGGTAAACCGCATCCTTGATATCCATGAATTGGGCAATATTGGCAGTTACGCGGCCGCTGTAGGACTTACCATCGTTTTCGACGGCAGTGTCGTTGGTATTCTGGCCACCGTTAACACCCACACCATTGAACATACCCAGCGCATAGGTGAGGCCGCTGTAATTGCCGTGAAACTGGCCGCCGCGAGAAGTGGCAGGCACCAGCTGCATCGCATAGGAACGCTCGGTAAAGTTGGTGAAGCGCGAGCTGCCCAGCTCCTCCAGACCCATCGGCTCTTTGAACTGGCCGAACTTGAACTGCGCCTCATCCCAGTAGCGCGCATTCAGCCAAGCATACTGCAAATCGGAAGCAGACGAGGCACCGTTATAGGTGACTTCAAAGTCAATGGTATCGTAGAACGTACCCTTGGCAGTGAGATAGGCGCGGCGGGTATCCCAGGTGTCGGTCTGGTTGTTGGTCACCGCGTCGCTAAAGCTGCGGTAATCCTCTTGAATACGGCCGTTGATGGAAAACTTGGTCTGCTTGTCGCCGGATTCGAATACGATGCCGTCCTTGAAGGATGCCGAGATTGCGCTTTCCTTCTTTTTTGCAGCTGCTTCTTTCTCGCCGGCGCGGCCCTTCATCAGTAGCGCGCCTTCTTCTTCGGTCAGCACGCCCTTCGCTATCAGCGCATTGATGACGTCATCGGTGCTGTCGGCCATTGCCGGAACAGCTGCGCCAAACATCACGGCGCCAGAAACCGCGGCCACGATGCCGCGCAGTTTGATGCTTTTCATTGAATTGCTCCCAGTTAAAAAAACGAAATGTCATCGTTTCGACATGGGGGCGATTGTGACGAGCATATGTGACAATTTTATGACGCAGCGCAAAATTGGGAACATCTTGTTGCGTAAATACAACATAAAAATGATTCCCCTTTGTCAGGTCTGTCGCAGGAAATAACAAGGCTCCTTCAGCCTGCTGGCCTGAGGAGCCTGTTTGGGTGGGGATGTCTCGACCAGTAACAACCGCCTGGTTCGCTAGGAAGCTGCGATATTCTTACTCGCGGCAATATGCAGATTATTCACTTTGGAATTCTCGGCGGCGCACATTGCCACGTCACCCGACAGTTCGCCTCCTTCTTCAATCAGGATTTTTCCGTATCGTATCTTGCCGCTCACCCTGCCGGTGGCATGAATGATCAGCTGGCTACGGGCCGTCAATTCGCCATCGAAACTGCCAAAGACTTCTGCGACATCGATGCCCACCTTGCCTGAAAAGCTGCCATCCGCTGCGATCTTGATCACACGGCTATCCATGGTCGCCTCAACGCGCCCTTCCACGACAAGGGTATCGCAATCCAGAATCTCCGCCCCTTTTAGCTTCACATCAGGGCCGACGATCAAGCGGCTGCTGGAAGAGGGTTCTGAAGTCTCCGCATCGTCAGGCTTGCGTTCCGAAACCACCTGAGGCACTGGTGTGGCTGAAGGTGCCTCTTCGGCAGAATAACTTGGGATTACGGGCAACGGTTTGACAGCGTTCGTCGAACTGACAGATGGCAAAGTAGAAAGACCGAAAGTCGTTGCATCATGACCGCGTTTGAACAGACCTGGTTTAGCTAGCATGGGAAACCTCAAAGTAGAGTGACAAAAGGGCGCACGGCTTGCACACCCACCTCACCCATCTGCAGCAACGCCCATGCCAGCTACTATTTGTATTGTTTTTTCAATTGGTTACGGAAATTGCACCGAGAAAAACCAGCATCCGCATCACATACACCGTCGCTCGCGCACGACGCACTTCTGGCAAAAAATACTATCCAATTGATAACGTACAGATTTTTCCGTCGCCATCGCCCAACATCGCATCAGGCTGCCACTTGATAGCCTGCACGCGCAACCGCCGATTTCAATTGCTCGATCTGCACCAGCGCGGGATCGAAATGAATTTCGGCCTTTGCTTCACCAAGCGAGACCTCGACCTGCACGACACCCGGCAGCGCCTGCAGGGCCTGGGTGACGCTGCTGGCGCAGCCGCCGCAGACCATGCCGCTGATATGAAAGGCGACGGTTTCCAGCATTGCGATCAGGCCTCGGGGCGCATGTGGGGAAAGAGGATGACGTCGCGAATGCTGGGGCTGTCGGTCAGCAGCATCACCAGACGGTCGATGCCGATGCCGCAACCGCCGGTCGGTGGCATGCCGTATTCCAGGGCGCGAATGTAATCGGCATCGTAATACATCGCCTCGTCGTCGCCGGCCTCCTTGGCTTCCACCTGCTTGCGGAAGCGGTCGGCCTGGTCTTCAGGATCGTTCAGTTCGGAGAAACCGTTGGCGATCTCGCGCCCGGTGATGAACAGCTCGAAGCGCTCGGTGATGCCGGGGTGAATATCAGAAGCACGCGCCAGCGGCGAGACTTCGACCGGGTAATCGATGATGTAAGTTGGTTCCCACAGCTGAGACTCGGCGGTTTCTTCGAACAGCGCCAGTTGCAGCGCGCCGAGGCCGAGATGCGGTAGCGCATCGACCCCAGATTTCTTCAGTTCATTGCGCAGGAACGTCGCGTCCTCCAACTGCGCCTCGGTGTACTGCGGCGCATATTTGCGGATCGCGCCGACGATGGTCAAACGCTGGAACGGCTTGGCCAGATCGACTTCGCGCCCCTGATACATCACAGTCGCCGTGCCCTGCGCCGCAATCGCCGCCGCGCGGATGCACTGCTCGGTAAAATCCATCAGCCACCGGTAATCGGTGTAGGCAGCGTAGAACTCCATCATGGTGAATTCAGGATTGTGCCGCACGCTCAGGCCTTCGTTGCGGAAGTTGCGGTTGATCTCGAACACACGCTCGAAGCCGCCCACGATCAGGCGCTTGAGGAACAGTTCCGGCGCGATGCGCAGGAACATCTGCATATCCAGCGCGTTATGGTGCGTCTTGAACGGCTTGGCCGAGGCACCGCCCGGAATCGGGTGCAGCATCGGGGTTTCGACTTCAAGAAACTGGTTGTCCAGCATGAAGTGGCGGATCGCTGCGACGATCTTGCTGCGCGTCACGAACGTCTTGCGCGTTTCTTCGCTGACGATCAGATCGACATAGCGCTGGCGGTACTTGGTTTCCTGATCGGAGAGGCCGTGGAATTTTTCCGGCAGCGGACGGATCGACTTGGTCAACAGGCGCAGTTGATCAACCTTAACTGACAACTCGCCGGTCTTGGTCTTGAACAGCACGCCCTCGGCGGCCACGATGTCGCCCAGATCCCACTTCTTGAAGGCGTCGTAGAGCTCGTCACCGATATTTTCCTTGGTGATGAACAACTGGATGCGGCTGGTGGGATCCTGAATCGTGGCGAAACTCGCCTTGCCCATCACCCGCTTCAGCATCATGCGGCCGGCAATCCCGACGCGAATGCCGTGCGGTTCCAGGTCTTCTGCGGTTTTTTCGCCGTGTTCGGCATGCAGGTCGGCCGCATGGTGCGTACGGCGCGCATCGTTGGGGAAGGCGACGCCCTGTTCACGCAACGCTTTCAACTTGCTACGGCGCTCGGCAATGACGTGGGATTCGTCCTGAATAGGTTGCTGGTTCTCTTGCTCGCTCAATTTAAACTCCCTGCTTCAAACTTTCACTGATAAACGGGTCCAGATCGCCGTCCAGTACGGATTGGGTGTTGCCGATTTCGACATTGGTGCGAAGGTCCTTGATGCGCGACTGGTCGAGCACATAAGAACGAATCTGGTGGCCCCAGCCGATGTCGGTCTTGGCGTCTTCAAGCGCCTGCTTTTCCTCGTTGCGCTTGCGCAGTTCAAGCGCATACAGCTGCGCTTTCAGCATGGCCATGGCCTCGGCCTTGTTGCGGTGCTGTGAGCGGTCGTTCTGGCACTGCACCACGGTATTGGTGGGGAGGTGGGTGATGCGCACCGCGGAATCGGTCTTGTTGATGTGCTGGCCGCCGGCGCCGCTGGCGCGGTAGGTGTCGATGCGCAGGTCGGCGGGATTGATGTCGACCTCGATGGAATCGTCCACTTCGGGGAAAATCTGCACGCTGGCAAAGCTGGTGTGGCGTTTGGCGTTGGAGTCAAAAGGCGATTTACGCACCAGGCGATGCACCCCGCTTTCGGTACGCAGGGTGCCATAGGCGTAGTCGCCCGACACCTTGATGGAAGCGCCCTTGATCCCGGCAATATCGCCCTCGGTTTCTTCCAGTACTTCGACCTGAAAGCCCTTCTTCTCGCAGTAGCGCAGATACATGCGCAATAGCATGCCTGCCCAGTCCTGTGCCTCGGTACCGCCGCTGCCGGACTGAAACTCGACAAAGCAGTTATTGGGGTCCATCGGGTTGGAGAACATACGGCGGAATTCCAGCGCGGCGACTTGCTGTTCCAGCCCGGCCGCGTCGGCCTCGATCGCCAGAATGGTGTCATCGTCGTCCTCGGCGCGCGCCATCTCATAAAGCTCGCTGGCGTCCTTGAGCGCGGAGGCAAGTTGCTCCAGCGTCAACACCACGACTTCCAGGGATTTCTTTTCACGCCCCAACGCCTGGGCGCGTTCGGCGTCGTTCCAGATCGCCGGGTCTTCGGCGAGGCGGCTGACTTCGGTCAGGCGGTCCTTCTTGCCGTCGAAGTCAAAGATACCTCCGCAAATCGACGGTACGGGTTTCCATGTCCTGGAGGTGATTGGCGATGGCGTTGAGGCGTTCGGCTTCCATGATGCTTCCGGTCAAATGCAAAGGCGCGATTATAACAGTTCACAGCAGCAGGGCGCCGCCCAACACTCCCAGCGCCAGCGCTCCCATGCTTGGTGCGGCATGACGCGCCAGAGTCTTGCCGCCGAAGAAAGCCAGCAATCCGAACTTGAACGCCAGGTTGGACAGATAGGCGATGGCAATGGCCAGTACCACCTGGTCGGCCAGCAGCTTGCCCTGGCCGAACAGGCGCAGGGTGGACAGTGAAATGGCATCCACGTCGGTCAGGCCGGAAGCCAGCGCCAGCAGGTAAAGGCCACGGCTGCCGGCGATATCCGACAACCATGCCGCAGCCAGCAGCACCACGGCATACAGCGCGCCAAAGGAAAGTGCGGTCTTGATCTCGGTCGGATTCTTGATTTCCGGTATCGGCAAATCACCCCCGCGTTGCATGCGGCGCCACCAATAGAATGTCACCGCGGCGCCAAATACGAAGCCCGTTCCCAGCATCGGCAGGATTTGCGGCAGTATGCCCGGCGACAGCACTGCACTCAGTACCGCCAGCCGCACCAGCACCACCAAGTTGGCGATGGTGATGACCACTACCGCCAGATTGAGCATGGCGCTGTTCCTGCCGTGGCGCGCGTAGACCAGCGTGGTGGCGGTGCTCGATACCAACCCGCCCAAGAAGCCCAGCAGGGGTGCACCGTAGCGCTGCCCGACCACGCGCAGAGCGACGTAACCGGCGAGGCTGATGCCGGAAATCAGCACCACCATCAGCCAGGTCTGGTAGGGATTCAGCGTGTCGTACGGGCCATAGTCCTGGTTGGGCAGGACAGGCAGAATAATGAAAGATAGCACCGCAAACTGGAGCATGGATGTCAAATCCGTACGCGACAGATTGCGGCTGATGCCCTCCAGTTCCGGTTTGTAATGCAGCATAGTGGTCATGACAATGGCAAGCATGATGGCTAGCGTGCTGTAGCCATGCCAGATGATCGCACCCAGGCCAAAACACAGCACTAATGCCACCTGGGTGGTAGTGCCGGGATCCTTGTCCTGGTCGTCGCCAATATAGGCGCCGATAATCATGGCGCCCACGGCGACCAGCCCTGCCACCAGCGGCCAGGCTGACGACGTTTGATCCGACAGCATCGCCAGCATGGTCCCCAGCAGCGACACCAAACCAAAGGTGCGTAGTCCTGCCCTGGCGGCTGGGCTGCGCTCGCGCTCCACCCCGATCAGCAAGCCTACCGCCAGGCTGGTGGCAAACGCCGGCAAGTATTGCAAGCCATTGCCCTGGATAAATAAATCGCCGATCTCCATCGCAGCCCCTTGTTGAGCACTCTTGCTAAATAGTACCTCTTTGTGCCGCATTGGCAACACAGATTTATGAACAGCCTTTGGGTAGAATTAACATTTGTCACAAATCTGCAATATTCAGGGGCTAGAGTGGCGTCTGTTCGAATTCCGATTTCAAAACCAGGAGATTGTCATGCAATTCAAGTTCGCAAAAACACTGGGGGTCGCCGCCACGGTGGCTGGCCTGTTCAGCACACCGGCCATCGTCCAGGCCGCAGAAAAAATCGTCAAGATCGATGGCTCCAGCACTGTGTATCCGATCACTGAAGCGGTGGCCGAAGAATTCCAGAAAGCCAAAAAAGGCGCGGTCAAGGTCACTGTCGGCATTTCCGGTACCGGTGGCGGCTTCAAGAAGTTCTGCCGCGGGGAAACCGATATTTCCGAAGCCTCGCGCCCGATCCTGCAAAAGGAAATGGACGCCTGCAAGGAAGCCGGCGTCCAGTATATCGAATTGCCGGTGGCCTATGATGCACTGACCGTCGTCATCAACCCCAAGAACGACTGGATCAAGAGCATGACCGTCGAAGAGTTGAAGAAGATGTGGGCTCCCGCAGCTCAAGGCAGCGTCAAAACCTGGAAACAGGTCAACGCCGCCTGGCCGGACAAGCCGCTCAAGCTGTTTGGCCCGGGTGCCGATTCCGGCACCTTCGACTATTTCACTGAAGCCATCGTCGGCAAGGCCAAGTCCAGCCGCGGCGATTTCACCGCTTCCGAAGACGACAACGTGCTGGTACAGGGCGTTGGCGGCGATATCGGTGGCCTGGGCTACTTCGGCTATGCCTATTACGAAGCAAATCAGGGCAAGCTGAAGGCTGTTCCTATTGTCGCCAAGGCGGGTGCACCGGCTGTCGTGCCATCTCCGGAAACCGTGATGAACGGGACATATCAGCCGCTTTCACGTCCGCTGTTTATATATGTCAACGCGACGGCGGCGGCGTTCAAACCCGAAGTCAAGGAATTCATCAATTTCTATCTTGCCAATGTCCCGCAACTGGCTAAGGAAGTGAAGTATGTTCCGCTGCCGGCTAATGAGTATGCAGCCGTGGGCGCGCACTGGAAGACGCTCAAGCCGGGCACCGGTTTCGGCGGCGTGCCGGAAGTTGGCGTTAAGATCGAAGAACTGCTGGAGCGTATTAAGTAAGACTGCACTGCGGGGGTGGCAAATGCCACCCCCGATTAGTTTTAATTTTCCCAATTCGCTACAATGTGCGGGACTAAAAAGTGAATACGGCTACCCAAGTGCTGAATAATCCCTTAGAGCATGTCATCAGCGATCGTCTCGCCAAGAACTTCCGTCGCCACTTCAAGGAGCGTGTGATCGAGTTCATCCTGATGCTGGCGGCACTCTCCGCCGTCGCCACCACGATCGCGATCGTCGCCATCCTGCTGTATGAATCGGCCTCCTTTTTCAAGACCGTCTCCATCGTCGATTTCCTTACCGACACGCAGTGGACGCCACTGTTCGAAGATGCCCACTACGGCATCCTGCCGCTGGTAAGCGGCACCTTCACCACTTCCGCCATCGCCCTGCTGGTCGCCGTGCCACTGGGCACCATCGGCGCCATTTACCTGTCGGAATTCGCCTCGCACAAGGTGCGTGAAATCTGCAAGCCCCTCCTGGAATTGCTGGTTGGCGTGCCGACCGTGGTGTTCGGCTACTTCGCCCTGCTGTTCGTCACGCCGATGTTGCAAAAAATCTTCCCCGAGTTGCCGGGCTTCAACATGCTGGGGCCGGGCATCGTCATGGGCATCATGATCATCCCCTATATCAGCTCGGTGGCGGAAGACGCCATGCGCGCCGTGCCGATGAGCATGCGCGAAGGCAGTTATGCAATGGGTGCCACCCGCTTCCAGACCGCGGTGCGCGTGGTTGCGCCGGCCGCCACCTCCGGCATCATCGCCGCTTACATCCTTGGCATCTCGCGCGCCGTGGGCGAAACCATGGTCGTGGCCATCGCGGCAGGCCAGCAGCCCAACCTGACCTTCAACCCGATGGATGGCGCCGCCACCATCACCGCCTATATCGTCCAGGTGGCAATGGGCGACCTGCCGCACGGCAGCATCGGTTACCAGAGCATTTTCGCCGCCGGCCTGGTGCTGGCGCTGATTACCTTGTTCCTCAACTTGCTGGGCCACCTGGCACGCAAGAAATATCGCGAGGCCTACTAAGATGTCCGAGCAACAAGCCTCTACCCTGAAGGATCTGGACGCAGTGCGGGCAATGATCCGCCGGCACAAGCTCAATGATTATATTTTTGCCCTCATCGGCCTGCTGGCATTGATGGTAGGTTTGCTGACATTGCTGACGCTGTTCGTCGATCTGGTGATGGACGGTTACACCCGGCTCAACGCCGGGTTCTTTACCGAGTTCCCTTCGCGCCGCGCCGCGCACGCAGGGTTGCTTTCAGCCTGGGTGGGTTCAATGCTGGTGATGATGGTGACGGCCGTCACCGCCGTGCCTTTGGGCGTGGCCGCCGGGGTTTACCTGGAAGAATACGCGCCGAAGAACTGGTTCAGCGACATCATCGAAATCAACGTCACCAACCTGGCCGGCGTGCCTTCGATCATTTACGGCTTGCTGGCGCTGGGGCTGTTCGTTTACATTCTCGATCTGGGGCAGAGCATCCTGACCGCGGGGCTGACGCTGGCGCTGCTGATCCTGCCGGTGGTAATCGTCGCCACCCGTGAATCGATCCGCGCCATCCCGGTGCACATCCGCGAGGCCGCGTATGCCGTAGGCGCCACAAAGTGGCAGGTCGTATCCGACCACATCCTGCATTACTCTTTCGGCGGCATCCTCACCGGCATCATCATCGGCATGGCGCGCGCGCTGGGCGAAACCGCACCGGTCATCACCATCGGCGCGCTAACCTTCATAGCTTTCCTGCCGCCTTCGCCAGTAAGCACGGAACCGCCCTTTCTAAATTTCGAATGGTTAAGCGCCGGCTTCACCGTACTGCCGATCCAGATGTTCAACTGGCTGTCGCGCCCGGATCAGGCCTTTCACGTCAACGCCGCGGCTACCGGCGTGGTCATTATCGTGGTGACGCTGTTGATGAACGGCACGGCGATCTGGCTGCGCTACCGTATTCGCAAAAACATCAAGTGGTAACAGGAATCGCACATGCAACCCAATAACGCCCCCATCAAGGCCGAAGCGCGCAACCTAAGCTTCTATTACAACGGTGGCCACAAGGCGCTGAAAGACGTCAACCTGCCGATTTACGAGAAGAAAATCACCGCGCTGATCGGGCCTTCCGGTTGCGGCAAGTCCACTTTCCTGCGCTGCTTCAACCGCATGCATGACCTCTACCCTGGCAACCAGTACGAAGGGGAGATCGTCATGCATCCGGACAACACCAACATCCTCGCCAAGGGTGTCGACCCCATCGAGGTGCGCATGCGCATAAGCATGGTGTTCCAGAAGCCCAACCCCTTCCCCAAGTCAATCTACGAAAACGTTGCCTACGGATTGCGCGTGCGCGGCGAGACCAACAAGCGCGATATGGATAACAAGGTGGAAGAAGCCTTGCGCGGCGCAGCGATCTGGGATGAAGTGAAGGACAGGCTGCACGAAGTCGCTTTCAATCTTTCCGGTGGCCAGCAACAGCGCCTGTGCATCGCCCGTGCACTCGCCACCGACCCGGAAATCATGCTGTTCGACGAGCCGACTTCCGCGCTGGACCCCATCGCCACCGCCAGCATCGAAGAACTGATGTCCGAACTCAAGGACAAGGTCACGATTCTGGTCGTCACCCACAACATGCAGCAAGCCGCGCGGATTTCCGACTATACCGCCTACATGTATCTGGGCGAACTGATGGAATTCGATGACACCGACATCATGTTCACCAAGCCCAGTCGCAGGGAAACCGAGGATTACATCACCGGCAAGTTTGGCTGATCCTTCGGCACGTCCAGAATCGAGCGCCCGGGGCTGTCGCCCGGGCGTTTTTATTTGGAACTCCATCTCCCGCCAATCGGCGTTTTGTTTCCCCCGAATTTCTACCCGACTGTTTATTGCATCTTTGTTACAATTCACTAATCGGACATGCTTATCTGTTCGGGTTCTGAATAACCAGATAAAACATTCAAGAGGAGAAACATTCATCATGTTCGGCGGTTTGATGCCTCAACGCAGGGAATTTTTCGATCTACTTGCTGCACATTCTGACCGCGTGGCGGCAAGCGCCAGCGCCACCCTGCGCCTGGTCAACACGATTGGCCCCAACAACCGGGAAGATATCGATCTGTTAGTCAAGGAGGTAGCTTTCAATGAAAAAAGCGGCGACAAGATCAAGGCGGACGTCATTGCGCTGCTGCACAAATCCTTCATCACCCCGTTCAGCCGCGACGAAATCCACACCCTGACGCTGGAGCTGGACAAGGTATTGGGCGCCCTGCAGAACGTCGCCAATGCTGTCAGCATGTACAACATCCAGGAATCCACTCCGGAAGCGCGCGAACTGGCGGCCTTGAGCGCCGATTCCTGCCTGCGGCTCAACCGCGCTGTGATCGCGCTGGCCGACAAAAACCGCAGGAAGGAAGCTGTCACCCTGTGCCAGGAAATCGACGACATCGAAACCAGAGCCGACAAGGTCCTGAAAAAGGCCATCACCCGCCTGTTCCTGGATGGCAGCGACGTCTGGGCCGCCATGAAACTGCGTGAATTCTACGTCTTGCAGGAAAACGTCCTCGACTGCTGCGAAGAAGCAGCAAAAACCATCGAAGAAATCCTCATCGAAAATTCCTGATCAAAACTGAGAGGATCTCAACATGGAAGGCTTGACCATCAATCTGTGGATTCTCGCCCTGCTGATACTGGTAGGTCTGGCATTCGACTTCATGAACGGCTTCCACGACGGGGCCAATTCCATTTCCACCATCGTCGCGACGGGTGTACTCACACCCAAGCAGGCGGTACTGTTCGCGGCTTTTTTCAATTTCGCCGCACTGTGGGTGTTCCACCTCCATGTTGCCGCCACGATCGGCAAGGGCACGGTAGACCCCAACTTTGTGGATTACTACGTGATATTCGGCGCCCTGTGTGGGGCACTTAGCTGGAACATCATCACCTGGCTGTATGGCATCCCTTCATCTTCCTCCCACGCACTAGTCGGCGGATTGGTGGGCGCTACCATTACCAAGGCCGGCAGCATTACCCCTATCATCTGGAGCGGCTTCGGCAAGATTCTGCTGTTCATCATCATCTCGCCACTGGTGGGCTTTCTCATCGGCGGGCTACTGATGGTGCTGGTGGCATGGCTATTCCGCCACAAAACTCCCGGGCAGGTACAGCGATGGTTCAACTACACGCAGATATTCGCCTCCGGCGCCTACAGCCTTACCCACGGCGGCAACGACGCTCAAAAGACCATCGGCATCATCTGGCTGCTGCTCATCAGCGCCGGGGTCGCCACTACTGACGTCAACACGCTGCCAAACTGGGTGATCTACTCCTGCTATTTCGCCATCGCCTGGGGCACCTATCTTGGCGGCTGGCGCATCGTCAAGACCATGGGCACCAAGCTCACCAAGCTCAATTCCGTCAGCGGCTCCTGCGCCTCGCTGGGCGGAGCGATCAGCCTGGGGCTGGCCACGCTGGGCGGCATCCCGGTATCGACCACGCACACCATCTCCGGCGCCATCGTCGGTGTGGGTGCCGCGCACCGTACTCGCAACGTGCGCTGGGGAGTCGCCTTGAACCTGATCGTGGCCTGGGTGCTGACCATTCCCGCCAGCGGCCTCATCGCCGCCGGTTTCTGGTGGGTGGGAACCAAGTTCCTCTAATTTTTCCCCAAGGAAATAATCATCCGGTAGAAGTCGACCATGCGCTCCGCCATGCTGCATGCTGACCACTGCCGGGCATAAAGACGCGCAGCCTGCCCCAGTTGCAAGCGTTCCGCTGGATTAGCCAGCAACCGTTTCACTTTAGCGGCAAACACATCCTCATCCCGCGGCGCGATCACGGCACCCTCGCCTTCGCGCAGAATGGATTTGGTGCCCATTTCCGCAATCGCCACCACCGGGACGCCCTGCGCCATCGCCTCCAACAGAACCAGACCCTGGGTTTCGGTGAGCGAGGAAAACACGAAAATGTCCGCCGCAAGGTAACAGTCGTTAAGCTCGGTCTTGCGATCCAGATAGCCGAGAAAGCGGACGTTATCCTGAAGTCCGAGGGTATGCACCTCGGCGCGCACCGATCCGAGCGCAGGACCTTCGCCCGCGATCACCAGCAGAGCCTCGGGGCACGCCTGCCTGAGTTGTGCCATCATGCGCAGCAGGAAGCCGATATTCTTTTCGTGGGCGACACGCCCGACAAACAGCAGCACCGGTCGGTCAAACGGAATGCCATAACGCTGCCGGAATCCGCCGCCATCTCCAGGAGCGAAGCTGTGTTCTTCCAGCCCTGTCGGAATCACCTCCGCCCGCACCTTGACGCCATAACCGCGCAACGCATCCAGCATAGGCTGGGAAGGCGCTACCACCGCGCCCATGGCATTGCACTGCCGGCGCGACAAGCTGCGCGCGCCATACCTCAGCATCGGTTTGGGCAGGATGGGCAGGTAGTGGTGAAGATAGTCCTCGAAGAAGGTGTGGTAGGTTTCCACGCACGGGATGCCATATCTTCTGGCCAACCGCAAACCAAGATAATGCGCGGCAAAAGGGGTGTGGACGTGAATAAGGTCGAAGTCTTGGCGCAAGCGGCTGGTACAGACATCCAGCGCCTGGCCGTAGCGTATCAGGCGATCCTCCGGGTCGAACGGCAAATAACGTGCGGGAACCCGTGTAATCCAGGATTCATCCTCACTGGGACTGAAATAATCCGGCGCCACGAGATGCACGGAATGCCCCATCTCAATCAGTTGCCCGCGCAGGGTATAGATGGAAGTGGAAACCCCGTTGATGCGGGGAAAGTAGACATCGGACAGAAACAGGATATTCACAGATGGCCTTTCTCATTGAGATGAGCCACATCCTAGATTGCGCTTGTGACATTTCGATGAACCGTCGCCCATCTTTCATGCAGTTGTCACACAAGCAACATATTCTGAACCGGTCTTCCAAACTGCAATCTGGAGTATGCGAGTCCGCTCCATCTTTTTATCCGACATCCATCTCGGCACGCGCGGCTGCCAGGCCGACTGTCTGCTCGATTTTCTGCGCGAACATGAGAGCGAGCATCTTTTTCTGGTAGGTGACATCATCGATTTCTGGTCGATGAAACGCAGTATCCAATGGACATCCACCCAGAATACCGTGGTACAGAAGGTGTTGCGCCGGGCGCGGCATGGCGAAAAAGTGATTTTCATCCCCGGTAACCATGACGAAGTGCTGCGGGAATACGACAAGACCTTGTTTGGCGACATCCTGATCGCCAACGAATGGGTGCATGTCACTGCGGATGGCAAGCGCTTCCTGCTGGTACATGGAGATGCCTTCGACCAGGTCACGCGCCATCACCGCTGGGTGGCGATGCTGGGCGACGTGGCCTACGACTTTCTGGTCAGGGTCAACGCTTTCATATCACTGATCCGCCGTAGCCTGCGCATCAGCGGCTACTGGTCACTGGCAGGGTATGCCAAGCGCAAGATCAAGACCGCGGTCAACTTCATCTTCGACTTCGAGGACTCCGTCATACGCGCTGTGCGCGATCGCGGCCTCGATGGCGTCATCTGCGGCCACATCCACAGTGCCGCGATCAAGCAGGTCGACGGCCTGACCTACGTCAACTGCGGCGACTGGGTAGATAGCTGCACCGCCATCGTCGAGCATGTGGATGGCAGGCTGGAACTGGTCGAGTGGGGCATCGCCGGGTCATTCCACAAGGTCTTGGACGACCCTGATTTATAGCATGTAAGCTTCCGTGGCATAGCGCCGGATCATGCGGTGGCTGTTGAATACCGAGGCATTCTTGCCGATGGCGCCTTTCATCACGGAAATCCACCCTGGACGGTCGCCGTAGTATAACGGCAGCACCACGTTCTCCAGCTTGCTGTAAAAGTCACGCACATCATTGGCTTCATTTCCCGCCATTGCATTGCCGACTGCCCATCCGGTCACGTTTTCGATACAGCCTTCCAGCCACCAGCCATCGAGCACGCTCAGGCTGGGCACGCCGTTAAAAGCAGCCTTCATGCCGCTGGTGCCAGAGGCCTCCAGCGGACGTAACGGCGTATTGAGCCAGACGTCAACACCGGAAACCAAATCCAGTGCCAGTTCCATGTCGTAGCCGGGCAGATAAACGATGGGAAGGTCATCTGCCAGTTCACGGAAATGCACATGCAATTGCTCGATGATGTGCTTTCCTCCCTCGTCGTTTGGATGGGCCTTGCCCGCCATCACCAGCTGGAACGGCTGCTTACGGGCAATTCCACGCAGTCGTTCAAGATCGGAGAAAATAAGGTCAGGGCGCTTGTAGGCCGTGATGCGGCGGGCGAATCCAAGCAGAGGTAGCGCCGGATCCAGCGTAACCCCGCTGGTTTTTTTGACGCGATCAAGCAATCTTTGCTTGGAATTCTTGTGCGCATCCCAGATCGCCTGGCTGGGCGCCTGATCAATACGTACCAACTGCTCCGGTTCATGGCGCCAGCCGGGCATGGTGTTGTCGTAAAGCGCTGCAAAAAATTCGCAAGTCCAGGTATGGGGGTGCACACCGTTGGTGATGGCATGCATTTCGTAACCGGGGAACATGCGCTGCGACACCTCGGCATGGCGCTTGGCGACACCATTGACATAATCCGACAGGTTAAGTGCCAGCTGCGTCATGTTGAGCCGATCCTCACCGGCCAACTTGCGTATCTCGCTAAAATCCATAAACTCGCCATCGGCGATGCGATCCACCATGGCGTAGTCGAACTGGTCCTGCCCAGCCTCAACTGGAGTGTGCGTGGTGAAGATGCACTTGGAACGAACCAGCGGTGCGTCATAGGGCGATTCTCCCGGCCGCAGGTCGCGTTTCTGGTGGCTATGGCGGCCAAGCAACTCTATCGCGAGGAATGCGGAATGCCCTTCGTTCAAATGATGCTTGCGAATCCGGAAACCCAGCGCCTGCAACATGCGGATTCCGCCAATGCCCAACACGATTTCCTGCTTGAGGCGGTAGGCAGCATCCTTGCCATAGAGATAATGCGTAATCTCGCGGTCTTCCACCTTGTTTTCCGGCAGGTCGGTATCCAGCAGAATAACCGGTACCTGCGCTCCGCCCAAGCCCATGACACGGAATAACCAGGCGCCGACCCATACCGTCCTGTGCTCGATTTGGACAGCCACCTTGGCGGACACAGGTTGTGCATGATCGGCAGGTTCCCACATTTGGGGCAACTCGATCTGCCGCCCCAAACTGTCGATCTTCTGTTCGAAATATCCTGCACGGCTGGCCAACGTCACACCCACCATGGGCAGCGCAAGATCGGCAGCCGAGCGCAAAGTATCACCCGCCAGTACGCCGAGGCCGCCCGCATAAGTAGGGATGGCGGGCGCCAGCGCGATTTCCATGGAAAAGTAGGCAATGCGTGGGTCGCCTGTGAATTCATGCAGCATGCAGCATCCTGACTAATAGCTGTTGTAGTTCCTGGTTCCGCCTTTGGTTTTCAGGCCGCTTGCAACGCGGCCACGCTTGCCAGCCCAGCGTACTGGACACTAACCAAAAAGTACCAGCCCCCAGATCGCTGCCAAGTTGACGAGGCTGAGCAGCACGGCAGCGCTGCCGATATCCTTGGCGCGCTTGGCAAGTATATGGTTTTCCAGCGAGATGCGGTCCACGGTAGCTTCGATTGCAGAATTCAGCAGTTCCACGAGGACTACCAGAAGCACACTGCCGACCAGCAAGGCACGCCCTATGCCGCTGCCCTCCAGCACAAAAGCCAGCGGCAACAGTACCGCAGCCAGCATGGCCTCCTGACGAAAAGCATGTTCATGCTCGAAGGCGTCCTTGAATCCATGCATGGAATAACCGAACGCATTGATCAGTCGACGCAGCCCGGCTTGACCTTTATGAGGGCTTTTCATGGCAACGATCCTTTTCTCTTTTCTGTAATCTGTCCGGCAATCCCGCCAGCTTCAAGTTGCAGCATGTCTGACGATATCGGCAATGCGCTGCGCCAGCCCTTCGACCTGTCCACGCTCGCGGCCTTCCACCATGACCCGCACCTTGGGTTCGGTGCCAGAAGCGCGCAGCAACACCCGTCCGCTGCCATTTAATTCTCTTTCGGCAGCCTTGACCACATTCTGGATCGCGGCGTTTCCATCCAGGTCGATGCGCTGCTTCACGGTGACGTTAACCAACACTTGCGGAAACAGGGTGAGGTCGGCGGCCAGAGCCTGCAGCGACAAGCCGCTTTTACGCGCAGCGTGCAAGACCTGCAACGCAGCGATAATGCCATCGCCGCTGCTGTGCTTGTCCAGGCACAGGATGTGGCCGGAATTTTCGCCGCCCAGCAGCCAGCCTTTTTCGTTCATCAATTCCAGCACGTAGCGGTCGCCTACCCTGGCGCGGGCGAATGGGATGCCCTGTTGCGCCAACGCCTGTTCCAAGGCCAGATTGGTCATCAACGTACCCACCACGCCGCCGCCGAGCTTTCCGGCAGCATGGCGCTGTCTGGCGATGATATAGAGCAGGTGGTCGCCGTCCAGCAGGTTGCCGGCGCTGTCCACCATCACCACGCGGTCGCCATCACCGTCAAAAGCGATACCGAGGTCAGCACCCTGACGCATTACTTCCCGCTGCAAGGCGCCGGGATGAGTCGAACCGCACTCATGGTTGATATTGAGGCCGTCCGGCTGATGACTGATTGCAACGACATCGGCACCGAGTTCGTGAAATACGGCCGGTGCAACGTGGTAGGTCGCGCCATGCGCGCAATCCAGCACGATTTTCAGGCCGCGCAGGTCGAGCGCATTGGGAAAAGTGCTCTTGCAGAATTCGACATAGCGCCCAGCAGCATCGTCGATGCGGCGCGCCTTGCCCAGCTGCGCGGATGGCATGACCCGCATCGGCTCATCCAGTGCGGCCTCGATAGCGTGTTCGATGGCGTCCGGCAATTTCGTGCCTTCGGCCGAGAAGAATTTGATGCCATTATCTTCAAATGGATTGTGCGAGGCAGAAATAACGATGCCGGCCTGGGCACGCAGGGCACGGGTCAGGTAGGCCACTGCGGGAGTAGGCATCGGTCCGGTCAGCAAGATGTCCACGCCGGCGGCGGAAAGCCCGGCCTGCAACGCGGATTCCAGCATATAGCCGGAAATACGGGTGTCCTTGCCGATCAGTACTGCCGGGTGCGCGCCCTTCTCCAGATGGCTGTCGAGCCCGGTCAAAACACGTCCGGCGGCATAGCCCAGGCGCATCACGAAATCAGGGGTGATGGGCGCTTCGCCCACCCTGCCGCGCACGCCATCGGTGCCAAAATATTTCCTGCTCATCTTCCCTCCACCGCTGATACCACACCGAGTGCATCGACTGTCGCCTTGACGTCATGCACTCGCAGAATTCTAACGCCTTTCATCGCTGCAATCACTGCCGCCGCAAGGCTGGCATGCAACCGCGCATTGACATCGGCGCCAACGATCTGTCCCAGTACGGATTTTCTCGACAACCCAACCAGCACTGGCCGCCCCAGTGCGCACAAGGTTTCCAGTTCACGCAGCAATGCGATGTTGTGCACTCTGCGCTTGCCGAAACCGAAGCCGGGATCCAGTAAGATACGCTCCCGGGAAATACCGTATTCCTCGGCGGCGGCCATGCGGGCACGCAGGAAATCCGCAACCTCCCCGACCACGTCCTGATATTGCGGGTCAGCCTGCATAGTCTGCGGATTGCCCTGCATGTGCATCAGACAGACGCCGACATTGGTTTCCGCCACAGCCTCCAGCGCGCCAGGTGACTGTAACGCATAGATGTCATTGACGATATCTGCACCCGCAGCGGCGGCGGCACGCATCACTTCCGGCTTGTAGGTATCGATCGATACGGGCACGCCCGCCTTGCCTTTCAGCGCTTCAATGACGGGGATAACGCGGCGAAGTTCTTCATCCAACGGGACTGGCATCGCACCGGGACGGCTGGATTCCCCGCCAATATCAAGAATATCGGCCCCCTCCGCCACCAGTTTCAAGGCATGCCGCACGGCAGCTTCTGTAGCCGAAAACCTGCCGCCATCCGAAAAGGAGTCGGGCGTGACATTGACGATACCCATCACGCGCGGGCGGGAGAGGTCGAGAGTGTATTGGCCGCAGTGAAAGATCATTGGTAAGTAGCAAGTTGGAAGTGGTGAGTAGGTGGGTGGTTTTTCCTACTCTCTACTTACCACTCCCTACTTACCAGCATTCAGGCTTCCTGCGCCGGCCGCGTGGTCGGTGCCGTTGCCGAAGGCCCGCTGTCGCGCGGCGGCGTGGGCGTACTCTGGCTCGGCTTGGGCGCGCGCGGCGGCTGGCCAGCCATGATGTCGTCGATCTGCTCGGCATCGATGGTCTCCCATTCCAGCAGGGAGGCAGCCATGGCTTCCACCTTGTCGCGGTTATCTTCAAGCAACTTTCTTGCAAGACTATATTGCTGATCGATGATGCGGCGAATTTCTGCATCCACTTTCCGCATGGTGTCCTCGGACATATTCTTGTGCGTGGTGACCGAGCGGCCGAGAAAAACTTCTCCCTCGTTCTCACCGTAGACCATCGGCCCCAATGCATCCGACATGCCATAGCGCGTCACCATGTCGCGTGCCAGTTGCGTGGCACGCTCGAAGTCGTTGGAAGCGCCGGTGGTCATCTGGTTCATGAACAACTCTTCCGCAATACGGCCACCGAACATGATCGCGATGCGGTTCATCAAGAATTCGCGGTCGTAGGCGTAACGATCCTCTTCCGGCAGCTGCATGGTCACGCCTAGTGCACGACCGCGCGGAATGATAGTCACCTTGTGCACCGGATCGGTCTTCGGCAGCAACCGGGCCACGACAGCGTGTCCGGATTCATGGTAAGCGGTGTTGCGCTTCTCATCTTCACTCATCACCATGCTGCGGCGCTCGGCGCCCATCATGATCTTGTCCTTGGCGCGCTCGAAGTCTTCCATGTCCACCAGACGCTTGTTGCCGCGGGCGGCGAACAGTGCGGCCTCGTTAACCAGGTTGGCGAGGTCGGCACCGGAGAAGCCCGGCGTGCCGCGTGCAATGATGTCGGCCTTGACGTCCGGGGCAATCGGCACCTTGCGCATGTGCACCATGAGGATTTGTTCGCGGCCGCGGATATCCGGCAGCGGAACCACGACCTGCCGGTCGAAGCGGCCGGGACGCAGCAACGCCGGGTCGAGTACGTCAGGGCGGTTGGTGGCGGCGATTACGATCACACCTGCAGCACCTTCGAACCCATCCATTTCCACCAGCAACTGGTTCAGGGTCTGCTCTCGCTCGTCGTTGCCGCCACCCAGTCCAGCACCGCGCTGGCGGCCGACCGCGTCAATTTCGTCAATGAAAATAATGCAGGGGGCGTTCTTCTTGGCCTGCTCGAACATGTCGCGCACGCGTGAAGCGCCGACGCCGACGAACATTTCGACGAAGTCGGAGCCTGAAATACTGAAGAACGGTACCTTGGCTTCACCGGCAATTGCTCTCGCCAGCAAGGTTTTGCCAGTGCCTGGGTTGCCCACCATCAACACGCCGCGCGGAATACGTCCGCCCAGCTTCTGGAATTTGGAGGGGTCACGCAGGAACTCAACCAACTCACTGACTTCTTCCTTGGCTTCGTCGCAACCGGCGACATCAGCGAAAGTGATCTGGTTGCTGTTTTCGTCCAGCAAACGCGCCTTGCTCTTGCCGAAGGAAAATGCGCCGCCCTTGCCGCCACCCTGCATCTGGCGCATGAAAAACACCCACACACCGATCAGCAGCAGCATGGGGAACCAGGATACGAAGATGTTCATCAGCAAAGAAGGCTCTTCATCCGGCTTAGCTGCGACGACCACGCCATTCTTCAGCAGGTCGGAAACCAGCCATGGATCGGATGGCGCATAAGTGTTAAAAGGTTTGCCGTCGCGGGTTTCGCCGCGCAACACACGGCCATCAATCGTGACCTTGGCGATACGCCCCTGTTTCACTTCATCGATGAACTGGGAGTAAACGACCTGAGTCTCGGCAGCCTTCTTGACGCCGAACTGGTTGAAAACCGTCATCAGCACCAACGCGACGATCAGCCAGATGGCAATGTTCTTCACAATATTGTTCAAAATCCCATTCCTTGCATTATTAGGAGGATTGCTAGGTTCATTCTAAACCGAT
>Ga0316616_100000045_pt1 | contig 29447 bp, 28 predicted proteins | sample OWC_Aug_M1_C1_D1_FD_207660 | JGI IMG/M metagenome (GOLD analysis project Ga0316616, IMG submission 207660) | Wetland soil microbial communities from Old Woman Creek delta, Ohio, United States - OWC_Aug_M1_C1_D1_B | ecosystem: Environmental > Terrestrial > Soil > Wetlands | place: USA: Ohio... | reverse complement strand
AATAACGGCCAAGAGCTGACATTCAAACTCCATTTTCACAGCCCGTTCAGTACAGGTTCGGAAACCAGGCACCCATAACTCGTTGAGTCGGATCGAAAACGGCCATTAAATTGTGGAAATTAATATGATGTTCAGTTCGGCAAAAGTTCGGTTTTGACGCTGCAGGGAGACGGCCCGAGAAAAAATTCCTTGCGATTCTTGGCCTTTGAAATCCATAATTTCGGGGTGGGCTGTACTCTTAATCCGTTTGTCGACAGTCGATCCTGTCATCCCACACCAGTTTAAAAGGGGCTCGCAGCGATGTGGGCCGTTTCCATTTACGGCGCAGATGATATGACTGCAACTCGATATTGTTACCACTGCGGGCAAACTCACCCAGAGAGTGAGATGAGACAAATCTCAACAAAAGGGGGAACAAGGTGGCGTTGCATCCAGAGCATCAAGGCGATCAAGAAGACTGCAGCGGAGAAGGATGCTTATGGAAAACAAATTTCCGCACAAAATGCAGAGGCGTGGTCTGCAAAGCTGAAGAGCGAAACTTCAAAAGTGCCCTTATATCCACTCCGCAACATCAAAGCTCGGAAACACTCCGGGATTTTTTCTTGCCCGAAATTCCTCAATCTCAACCTCAAGCCTTTAGATTTCGGTATCACTCAATTTTTAGTATATTGTGTGTATCAGCAAATGTCGTTGTTCTTGATCACAATGAAGCCTTCAGTAGGATTAGCCATGAAATTTGTGCGTCTCATTCTGTTTCTGATTCTGCTCCCAATCAGTTCATGGTGGGTGAATGCTGATTCTGACCCAAGATTTGTTCAGTTGGTGGCGGCAGTTAACCAATTGCAGCTGGAACAACAGTCCTTGTACCAACAATTCCTGATGACACAGGAACTGCGTCGCAATGCATTTCAGGACATCGCTCCAACGATAACAGAGGGCTATTCTGCCTTGGGTTTGGACGGCTCACGCTCACTCAGCTACGACGAGAACGTTCGTCTGCAGCGGGAGCGCGTGGAACGGCTGAAACGCTATGATAACGATCTCAGCCAAGTATATTCACGCTTTTTGGAACTCGGGGATCAGAAGAAGGCGTTGTTGGATCAGATTATAGAATTGACACAATCCCCGCCCCCTTGAGGGTCAGCCGATCCCCGTTACGTTAATCACTCCTAGTTTAATAGGCGCGATTAGAGATCAGAATAAGCTAGTTATTAGATTTATCTGAACCGGCGGGCCATGACCAAGAATGTCCATCGGTAATCCTTTCTCTACTGTTATCATCACTCCTTGGATTGAATACGCCAGTTACTTGTCAAATGTGCGTTTACATAAACTCTTGGATATTCTTGCCTTAAATGGGCTTTCTTAAGGATAATTGTGCATGGGTAACTTGCTCGTCGTATTTGCGGCAGTCTATATCCTGAACACAATCCCCGCATTCGCGCCACCGACATGGATGTTTCTCTCGTTTGTTGGATTTAATCACCCCCAGTTCAATCCCTTAACGCTTGCATTAGCAGCCGCATTTGCTGCCACACTGGGGCGAATAACCTTGGCCACTCTCTCCAAGACCATCATTCGAAACAAGCTGCTCAACACAAGAACCAAAGAAAACATTGATGTCTTCAAGCAGACTTTGGAAGAGCGTGGAAACCAGGCTGCAGGGGGGATGCTTCTCTACTCATTCACCCCTTTACCTACCAACTATCTTTTTATTGCCTTCGGGCTGACAACTCTACCAATCAAGCTAATTGCCGTGCCTTTTTTCATCGGTAGATTGGTGACCTATGCAGGCTGGGTTTTTATGGGGCAGGAAGCATACAAAAGTCTGGACATCAATTCCGGTTTCTTCGGTGGCTACCTGAGTGCATATTTTATCTTGACCCAGATCGGGTTTCTGCTGCTTATCTATCCATTTACTAAAGTGGATTGGCGATCAGTACTAATCGAGAAGAAATTCAGGTGGCTCAAGTAAAGTAATAACCTGAACGCGAGTTTTCCTCTGCGATTCTTGGCCTTTGAAATCCATAATTTTGGGGTGGGCTGTACTCTTAATCCGTTTGTCGACAGTTCGCTCCTGTCATCCCCCACCAGTTTCAAGCGGCTCGCAGAGATTTGGGCCGTTTCCATTTACGACTTACCAATTCTGAACCGCTGATATGACTGCAACTCGATATTGTTACCACTGCGGGAAAACTCACCCAGAAAATGAGATGCGACAAATCTCAACAAAAGGGGGAACATGGTGGCGCTGCATTCAAAGCATCAAGGCAATCAAGAAGACCGCCGAGGAAAGGGATGCTTATGGGAAACAAATTTCCGCACAAAATGCAGAGGCGTGGTCTGCTAAGCTCAAGAGCAAAACTACAAAAGTGCCTTTGTAGCCAGTCCGTAACATGGCGTAATAGCGTACTTTTAATCCGTTGGCTGTGGCTTCGACCCCACCCACCCCACCAGCAATTAAAAGGCTTCCAGAGATGGTGGCCGTTTTCGCTTCTAGCCGCTTTGTAAGTTTGTAACCATTTTTTAACCGTGTTTACTCAATGCGGAGGGCTTGCCAATCCACTGTAGCAGCAAACAATAAGACTGAATTTTGACTACCCGCGCCTTACGATTGATAATTAAAATCTGCTTACGGCCAAGAGCCTTCGTTTTTCAAGCGCCATTAGTGCCGCCCATATTTTTCATGCCCGAAGAACAACAACGACCGTCTCCGATTGGCGACGGTTTTAATACATACAAATCAATTGGTTGTCACAATCCTCTTAAATAATGTCGCTAAAAAGCGACGATTTATCCCAAAATGATCCGAAAAATATATATATCAATTTGATTTAAAAGGATTAAATTTCTTGGCATACCTCATGCTTTTACTTTTTTCAGGTCGCCAAGCAGTTTAGTGGGACCAGAAGCTATTCCCAGAACTTTAAAATGGGTATATACTAAGTTAGTATGTTTATATATTCTAATAAAAACATGTAGGGAGGTGTTATGCTAAAAATTCTGCGCTTGCTCGTGCCGGCTTCCGCCACGTTATTCCTCAGCCTCGTATGGCACTCAAACGCCAGCGCCGGGGGGCCTCCGCCAGACGGAAGACTGCTAGGCTCCCAGTGCTTCCAGTGCCATGGCACTAACGGCAAGGGGTCCGGCTTCAGCACCTTCCTCGGCAAAAGTTCAACTGAAATCTACAATACCCTCTACGAGATGTCACAGCGCCCAGTGGAGAGCATCATGGATCGCCACGCCCGTGGTTATACCGACCAGCAGCTGCATCTGCTTGCGGATTACCTGTCAACCCTCAATTAGCCACCCGACGATTACGGGCGCCACGACACACCTCTCAGAGTGAGGCCAAAGCAAAATGACCAAAATGATTATGCGTAGAAACTTCCTGAAAGCGGCTGGTGCAATAGCCACCCTCGCCGCGATACCTCGTGCAGTTCAAGCAGCAGTCACCCCGTTACCCCGCGTGGTTGTGGTTGGAGGCGGCTTCGGGGGGGCGACACTGGCGAAGTACCTCAGAATGTGGGGCGCAGACATTGGTGGCATCAATGTGACCCTGATAGACACCAATCCCAGCCACGTCTCCTGCGTCTTATCAAACCTGGTTGTAAATGGCACCAAAACCCTTTCCAGCATCACCCTTGGCTATACCTCACTGAAAAATCGGGGGGTGACCTTCGTTCAAGGTACAGCGACCTCTGTGAACCCGGCCTTGAACACGGTCAGGGTACAACCCGCGACCGGCGCGGCTTATGATCAGCCCTACGACCACCTAGTGATGTCTCCGGGGATCGACTTCCTTCGCCCACCTGTATTCACAGCCTCATCAACGGGCGGAGACTTTGACAGTGTTCACGCGTGGAGAGCTGGCCCCCAGACAACCTGGCTCAAGAACCAGTTAGCAGCCATGAAGAACAACCAGACATTCGTCATGACCGTGCCCAAGTCTCCCTACCGTTGCCCGCCAGGACCATACGAGCGTGCATGTATCGTCGCAGACTACCTGAAGAGCAAGAAATACACCGGTGCCAAGGTCATCGTGCTCGATGCGAACGCATCCATTCAGGCAGAGCCGGAGGGATTCGGCTATGCATTCAACACAGTGCATAAGGGAATTATCCAGTACGTCCCCAACGCTAAGGTTGATTCTGTCAATCTGGCCACGAAGAGCATCACCGTTACCACTGACGGTGGTGCCACCTTTAAAAGCTACACGGCCAACGTGTTGAACTACATACCAAACCAGAAGGCCGGCTCGATCGCGGCTCCCTTTGCTGACGCATCAGGGTTCGTTCCCGTTGAGCCACTCAGCTACTCGGTAAAGCAAGCGATAGATGGCGTTGTTTACTCGAACGTCCACGTCATCGGGGACGCCTGCAAGCTGCCCGGCTATGACCTCTCCGGCAAGCCCGTGACGGTACCCAAGTCCGCTCACATGGCGAATTCCGAGGCCAAGGTCTGTGCCGACGCCATCATCCGGTCCTTGGGGGGCTTCGGCTACCCGGACGACAACATCGCCACTAACTCCGCCTGCTACAGCCCGATTACCAAAAGTGTCGCTTCTTGGCTTTCAACCAGCTTCGTTTATGGATCTGTGGGCACGGCGCCCAACCTGGCAACCGGCATGATCCGTACTGACTTGGGAGAAGCCCCGCTGGAAAGGATTAGCTCTGACGGTTTCCAGGAGATGTTCATTTGGGCGAATAACCTGTTCGCAGACAGCTTCACTTAAGCAAAAAATTCGATTATGCTGAAACAACGGCTCGCAGCGATGTGGGCCGTTTTCATTTACGGCGCTGATGATATGACTGCAACTCGATATTGTTACCACTGCGGGAAATCTCACCCAGAGAATGAGATGCGACAAATCTCAACAAAAGGTGGGACAAGGTAACGCTGCATTTAAAGTATCAAGGCAATCAAGAAGACAGCCGCCGAGAGGGATGCCTTTGGCAAGCAAATTTCCGCAATCAATTCAGAGGCGTGGTCTGCAAAGCTGAAGTCGAAGACAGCAAAAGTGCCGCTATGACAATTCTGCAACATGGCGTAATAGCGGATCATAATCCTTAGGTTGCGACAATCGAAACCACCAAGGAAAGTTAAAACTTCAAAATGGCAGACGGCTCCATCAAATTAGACAGCGTTGCGAACATCGCGGACTTTTGCGACAACAAAGCCAGGGAAATTGAGTTAGAAATAGAGTGCATGGGAGTCGCCCTTGGGATCGACTGGGATAATGAAACTCAGGTACAGAAACTAGCAAAGGAGGCCTTGGAACACTCGCAAGATGCAATTACACTCTACGAGCATGACCTAGATGATTATCATCAAAAAGCAAAAGTAACCTTGTTTGGCCTTGCCTACTTGATGATGGACCTCATGACAAAAAGTGCTGCCGAGGGAATACACATGCATGGCGGCATGGCATGGAAAGCGTTCTCCAAAGCATTGATGAAAGAAAGCGGAATGCCAATGTCTAGCTCGGATAATTAGCAAAAACTATGGTTACCACTGCGGGAAAACTCACCCAGAGAATGAGATGCGACAAATCTCCACCAAGGGCGGAACAAGGTGGCGTTGCATCCAAAGCATCAAGGCGATCAAGAAGACCGCCGAGGAAAGGGATGCTTATGGAAAAAAAATTTCCGCACAAAATGCAGAGGCGTGGTGTGCCAAGCTGAACAGCAAAACTACAAAAGTGCCTTTGTAGCCACTCTAGAATATCGCGGAACCTACTACAAATTAGATTAAGTTTCTGAGCTAAAAACCTGCAGCCCTCAGAATTGATTCACGCTCGTTTTCTGGGACAAAATTCAACAGTTTTCTTGCCAAGTTGTTAGAGCGACCTCTGGCATCAACACTTAACAAATTCCCATATTCGTTACATTTCCTTATTTTTACCAACCCATTAACAATTAAATCCCTATCAATTTCCACGAGCTGGCTCTCGGCATCTTTCGCGAATAAAACTGCGTCCGATAGTTGATCATCGCAACTTGCATCAACTGCATGAGTAAGTTTTTCTTTAAGGAGGTCAATTCCTCTTCTTGATTTTTAATAACGTTCTGGAAATCATTTGGCACTCTTAATTTTGGATTAAATCCGATTAACTTTATTCTAGCCAAATCAGCCTCTGCGGCTTTTAAATATTCTCCAGCATTAATGTATTCAACTTTTGCGAAGTTTTCTTTTGCTTGCGCCGTGTGAACAGTAAATAACCTGCGCTGAATCGAAAAGTCATTCGGATCCTTTTGCGCTTCACGGGTTAATAAAATTTCTGCCTCACGATATTTTTTCGCTTTAATCAACAAATCTGCGCGTGACAGACTATTCTCGTCTACTCGCTGCTTCTGACCTTGAGTTTGGGATGCGGTTGGAGATGTATTTGATGTTGTGGAGCAACCCGCAAATGCCATAAGCATGATGGCTGACATTATGGATTTTACGAACTTAAGAACTCTCATCTACTTTTCTCTACAGTTATCCCCTGATAATAAACTTGATCTTACCCCTGTTTTTCGAATACCAAGCGTAGCCTCTGCCCTGTAAGCCAGCCAGCACTGAAAATCGCCCTAGCAATTCCCCCACCCCCGCCCATACGCCTTCCAATTGCGGGCTTCTTTACGTCCACAACCTGGAGAAACTAGATGGCTAAAACCTATAGAAGTAGCAACAGCAAAGGGATGCGCAACCCTGGCTCAGCAACCAATGACATCGGAAACGCCGCTACGAGCGGTTTGGTTAGCCTGACGTTGGCCGCATAGTTATAAGCCACGATAATGTTTTGCCGACGCATTAGTGAGCATGGTCACGGCCATGGTCGTCGCCTTGACGATTGCTCCCATGATCCCCGCGATCATTACTTCAGTGCTGGTCACGGTAATCATCTCGACGATCATGATGGTATTCCCGATAATTCGGAACATATTCGCGCTGGTACCAGCTGTCCTGCACAAAATAGACTCGCTCGCCGCAGGCGTTATATTTTTGGCAGTGCTTGCCCCAGTTTTTCGCGTGGCCCGGGGGTACTCGCATATAAACCGGCTCACGTTCTATCACCACTACCCGCTCGACGACTCTCGGCTGACGATAGATTACTCGTGGCGGCGGATACGGATAATCGCCGATGTCGATACGACCATAGAAGCCGGGTTGGCCGATGCTGACCGAGACGCCGACATCGGCAGCGAGCGCTGGAGTGGTAAAGGTAGCGGCAGCTACTGCCGCTGCGATCAGAAAACGTTTCATGTTGAATCCTCTTTCGTTGCTTGTTACTAGTTAACGTACGAAGCCAAAATAAGATGACATTCCTGTTGTTGAAGAATTTAAGTTCGCGGGGATCAGTTTTCTCTAACCTGCCCACTCAAGGCCACTTCTAAGATACCAGTTTGTCAGCACAGGAATTTTTGAACGGATTATCTGGCTAATTCGGCAGATAACGCTTTCAAGACTATCCTCCAATCAAATCGGGGAATGAGTTTCCAGCTATCGCCGGACTACTGCTCGTATTACGAAGTGGCTGCTGTAGCCAGCATGGCTAAATCAGGGCGTGTTCACACTCCAGAAATATCCAAGACACATTCCCGTAACATTCGACTGGAACAATCCGGCATCACCCAACCACATCCCAATGGAGCCATCATGAAACTGAAACCCGTCGCAATCGCCATCTTCTCTGTCTTTGGTTTCGGCATCACTTCCCAGATCGCGCATGCTGAGCCGGCCGTCAAGTCAGTCGAATTCATCGGCATGCCTGCGCCTGGCACTACCGAGGAAAAGGCCGATATCTACACCAAGGCCCAAATGAAGGTTACTTACAAGAACGGCACAGATAAAACCTACGACCTGAAATACCACCAGCTGATGGCTACGACGGAAGAAATCAACGGCAGCATAGTCGGCGGCCTTTATGCAGCGAACCATCTTCCCCTCAATGATAATGATGGGCAGATGGCTTCCGATGCACCGGACGGAACTTCCCTGATGAGCATTCCCGGCATGCGCGCCACCAATCCTGCCAAACAGCGTGCCTTGGCCATGGTGACCCAGTACGAATACAAGGAGCTGCCGCCCAATGACGGCGTCAGCACCGGCAGCTTCTGGAGCAAGCTCCCCGCCACCATGAGCCTGGCCAGACTGGATCAAGACAAGCGGACTGGCGCTTTGGAAGTTGCGGACTACAATCACATCAGCTTCAGCGACGTCAACGGCGGCTGGATCCATTGCGGGTCCACGCTGTCCGCATGGAACACCCACATCAGTTCCGAGGAATACGAGCCGGACGCAAAGACCCGGGAAGGATTGCCCAAGGCTAGCGGCTCAGACGACGCCACCGACATCAACAGCTTCAGCCATTACTATTTTGGCGATGTTGCCGCCGCGAACCCCTACCACTATGGCCTGGTTCCCGAGGTGAAGGTGGGCAAGAACGGTACTGCGAAGGTGGTCAAGCACTATGCCACCGGGCGATTTGCCCGCGAAATGCAGGAGATGGCGTCCGACAACCGCACCGCCATCGGGGGCGATGATGGCAAAAACACCGGCCTGTTCATGTTCGTGGCCGACGAGGCCAAAAAACTCTCCGCCGGCTCCATCTACGCCGCCAAGATTACCCAGACCAACGCTGACAACGGTGGTTCCTTCAACCTGCAATGGATCAAGCTGGGACACGCCTCCGACAAGGAAATTGAGGCCATGGTGGACGATGGCATCAAGTTCAGCGATATCTTCGACTTCTCCAATACCGATCCCATCAACACCACCTATACGAAAGTTGTCACTTACATGGGCACCGAGTGGTTGCGGCTGAAGCCCGGCATGGAAAAGGCAGCGGCCTTCCTGGAAACCCGTCGCTATGCTGCTTTGCTCGGTGCCACTACCGAGTTTTCCAAGATGGAGTACATCGCCTACAACAACAAGGACAAGAAGTTTTACCTCACCATCTCGAGGGTGGAAGCCGGTATGGCAGACACCAGCGGCGACATCCAAGTGGCCCGCAACGACGGCGGTATCATCCTGGAGATGAGCACGGCCAAGAATCAAAAGGACATGGAGGGGAATCGCATCAACAGTAATTTTGTGGGTACCACTTTGAAATCCATTCCGGCGCTGGTGGGCGGCTGGAATGGGGGTGCTAAAGATCTTGAAGGCAATGCTTGCCAGCAAGACAAGCTCTGCGGGCCGGACAACCTGCGCTACGTCGATTCAATCCGGACTTTGTTCATCGGCGAGGATACCAGCCGCCGTAACAACAACTATGTGTGGGCTTACAACATCGACACTCAGAAGCTGTCCCGCATCCTTTCGGTGCCGATGAACGCTGAGGCTACCGGCCTGATGGTCGCACCCAACTACAATGGCCATGCCTACATCATGAGCAACTTCCAGCATCCGGGCGAGGGCGGCACCCTGTCCAACTACCTGGGGGCTGACAGGGCAGATGTGCTGACCGCGCTCAACGCCAAATGGGATGACCGGAAAAAGGCCGCTATCGGCTACATCGGCACCGAAGACGGCGCTATGCCAGCGTTCAAGTAATCTCTCTTCGTCCTTCTAGCGGAAAAACCTCCCGGTTATGGACGGGGGGTTTTTTTGTACCCTGAATCCAGAGTGACGGAAAAGCAATATTCCCTTTTGATTGCTGGTTTTGATTACAATCGGTGGAAAGCATCATTTAGCGAGGCGGTATGAATAATACTGACATCGAAAGCATCCAGGAGCACTTTACCAGCGTAAAAAACTTGCTCGCTCGTCAAAAGCTTGTGGAGGGCTTGGTCCGTCGCCAGGAAATGCCGCGCCATGATCTCGTTGAATCTCTGGTGCACAAGCAGAGCTTGGCAGAGTTGGAAAAGTTGCTGGAGAAACTCGCCAACCCGACCATAGCACGCATACTTGAAGCGTTGACCAGCGAAGAGCGGCAGATCATCTGGCAACTCATTCGCGATGTCCGCAAGGATGACATCCTGCACGAGGTGTCCGACTCCATTCGAGTAGAACTGGTGTCCGATCAGCCCAAGGTACAGAGCTTAGTATTACGGGTGTTTGATTTACATGAGGGGTGTTTGCGCCAAATACCCATCTATAGTCGAGAGGATTTGGCCGGGGCGCTCCCCATCTGGATAGACTTGGTAGCGCCAGAAGAAGAGCACCTTGTTTGGGCGAGAGAAATATTTGGGGTCAACCTGCCCAATCCAAATGAGCTAACCGACCTGGAAACCAGTGCCCGCTTCTATGTTGAAGATAACGGGGAAGTGCACTTACATTCCGACTTCCTGCTTGAACGTGAGGACGAATCACGCAACGTGGCAGTGGCGTTTGTATTAAACAAAGGCACGCTATTCTCGGTTCGTGCTGAAGAGCTTCCAGTGTTTCGCCTGCAGCGTTTGCGCGCACGAGCTGAGGCAGGATATGTGTCAGAGGCGAAAGATTTATTACTCGATCTCTATGCCGCTGATGTGGAGTACTCGGCCAATGCGCTCGAGAATGTTTACGCCAGATTAGAGGGAGTGGGACGGCAGGTGTTCAGGTCGCACATGACCAATGAGGAAGCGGCCAAAATCCTGACCGCGATTTCAAGGGAAGAGGATCTCAATGGCCGTATTCGCCGCAATGTTCTTGATACCAGGAATGCGCTGTCGTTTTTGATGCGAGGCAAGTTTTTATCAAATACACAGCAAGAGGATGTCCGCGAAACCCTGCGGGATATCGAATCTCTGGATGGGCACACCTCTTTTTTATTCAACAAGCTCAATTTCCAAATGGATGCCACGGTGGGCTTCCTGAATGTTAACCAGAACAAGGATCTCAAGCGACTCACTGTTATCAGCGTGGTGTTCATGCCGATCAATGTTCTGGCGGGCATCGGCGGAATGTCAGAGTACTCGATGATGACAAAATCCATCCCCTGGCCTATCGCTTATAGCAGCTTCGTTTTTGTCATGATCGTGATCGGCATCCTGACCTTTATTGCTTTGAGAAACCTGGAAAATCGTAAAATCAGAAACCATCGAAGCAGGATTTAGCAGCTAACCCCTCGGATTAGCTGACTGCTGGTAAGAAATATGCCCCATGAAAAATCGGTTTCTATAATGAAACATAAAATTCACACTATGCAGCGACAAATTTAGTCATAATCTTGCAACAATTTTGATGATAAGGGATTAATCTATGCCTACTTTCAAACCTGAATACCTAGAACAAGCGAAGCTTCTGTCCACACAGGAAAAGGAGCGTCTGTTTTCGCGTATGGGCGGCAAACTTCCCAAAAAACTGGACAGGAGAAAAATCAGCTTGGATGAGGCCCTGGCGCTGCAGTTGGAAATCGAAGACAAACAACTCAACGAATGGCGTGAAAGGATGCATGAACTGAAGGCAAAGGAGCTGGAGAAGGCACTAAAAACATCCAAGGATGATGAGAAAGCCAAAGTAGCCCTTTCGGAAAAATCCGTCATGCAGGTTGTTGCAGTTGTAAAACCCAAAGCACCGGCAAAGCCGAAACGGCAAGCCGCACCCAAAGCAGCAGCCAAGCCTGCAAAACCAGCTACACCAGACACCAAACCAGAAGCGAAGCCCAAGTCCAAGTCCAAGCCCACTGCAAAGTCTTGACATGAATTAAAGAGCAATTTTGGGCGCTGCTAATGGAATGTCTTGATGGGGGGTACAAATGGCAAAAGCAAAAGTCACCATTTAATTATTCACGGAAATCCCGAAAAGCTGGCGTCTGGTGAAACATTCAGAAGACAAGATTTTGATGGATATGGGCGATGGCAAGTTTTTGGATATGGCATTTACCCCAATGATAGCAACCAGGGCAGACGGTGCGACTGAGTGGACAACAGACTATGATGATGCCTTTGCCAAAACCATAGTAGACATGGTTTCAGAATGTAAGATCAAGATGGAAAGATTGTAGTAACGGCCCCCCCTTTACACAAAATTCGGGGCACCCCCGTAAATATAATCTAGCGATTCAGTTGTAGTGGGTTGCTGTAATCCGGATGTAACAGTGATCGTGTTTAATGTCGTTGTGCAGGTTAAGTAAGCCATTCTTCATGCACAACTCCTCGCTTACATAGCGGCCTTTCCAGGTCGCTATTTTTTTGTCCGCCCCCGGATATTGTTCAAACCTCTAGCGAGATTTCATATTACCTTCACCTGAATAACATATCTGCTTCACTTCCATTCCCTAAGATTGATATGACTATTGGCATCCTGATTGCTTGGATATTGCCATGATGAAAATAAAGACTTGAGATGTTTTCTGTTTTATTTCAACACATTGGATGGAGCAAAAAATGCAAGAGGACTGGAAGCTCAACTTTCAATACTGCGCCAAGTGCGAGGTATATTACATGGACATCATTGGTGAAACTTGCCGTTGTCCTATTCCCAACTCCGAGCCTAAAGCTAAAGATGAATTGTCGGGCAAATGGCAAGATGGCGTGATGACATTGTAATTTTCGATAAAGTGCTTCTGCCGAGTGTCACACTTTTGTAACTCACAGGGCCTAATCTGGCAGGGTTTATTTCATACTTGTAATATCTGACAGCCATATACAAGGGGGCAAGAAATGACGATCCATATCATCATAAATGAGCATAACGAAGAAGTTGCTGCCTACACCGACAAGCAGCAAGCCAGTCTGATCGCCGAAGAGCTGGAAGAAGCCGGACTTCAGCACTATCGTGTCGAGGAGTTGGTTTGCGAGATTCCACCCGAAAGCAACAAAGGATGATGAATAGCCTTCATCCTGGCGCAACAGTTCATGCTCAATGGAGAGTGTAGAAGATTTCCAGTTTGACCTGGTTCGGCATCACGGTGACTATGTCGAATTCTCGGTCAGTTTTAAGATCGAGTACAACAAATGGACTGCGGAAGGCATTGGTTGGATCACACATAAAGGCACTAGCTACTATCTAAGATTTCTGAAACTAAACAACTGGCCAGCGGGAAACCACTATAACAAAAAAGCCAAAATCACCTTACGTCGGCAAAGTTATAAATTCAATTCCGAGACTCTTGACCGCCTGGCTATTACCAACATAACCCATCACCTGAAGTGAGTCGCCTCTCACGGCACCCCCAACCGATTCTGCTTTGCGGTGATTTTGTCATCATTTGTTCGTGGAAACGTCATCTCGATGTCATCCTCAAATGGGAAGCTTGCACCATGGCAACCATTTCACTTGAACCGTATTTGCGCATGATGATGCCGGGGAGGCGAAATGCCTGACCGCTCCCTTTACCTTGGCCGCATGCACGCGTTGGATACCCAACTCTGCCTCAGCATCAACCGTACCAGCCATTATCGTTGGGTGCGCCTGCTGTTCCGCGTGGTAAGTCGTCTGGGCGACGGCATGTTCTGGTGCTTGCTCATGATCGGCATTTTGATGATGGAGCATGCTGCCGGGGTGATGCCTGTGCTGCATATGGTGGTGGCTGGCGCTTGCGGCACGCTGGTCTACAAGGCCGTCAAAGGGCGGACATTGCGTCCGCGCCCGTTCGAGGTCAACCAGGCAGTCAAAGTCGGCATGGCTCCGCTGGATCATTTCAGTTTCCCCTCCGGACACGTGCTGCATGCCGTGCTTTTTAGCATGATCGCATTGGCTTACTACCCATCCCTGGTCTGGCTGCTGGCACTATTTACCGGTCTGGTCGCTGCTTCAAGGGTGGTGCTAGGGCTGCATTACCCGAGCGATGTACTGGCCGGCGCAACCCTGGGTGCCTTGCTGGCTAAAGGTTCCTTGATGCTTGTCGGGTAGATGCTGTGATATTGCGGTGACTGCAGCAGACATAGTCTCGGATACTTCCTGGATGTCCCGATTTTTGGCGTCATATCTCCTTAACCGTAGTCATCCACAATCCCAATCAACGGTTGGTAGAAAGGCATGACATGGTCAGGCACGGTCAAATCAAGATAATGGAGCTGTCCGATGGCAATGAGAAGCAGATTTATGCTGAATTGCTAAATGAGCTGGAGGCTTTGCAGCATGAGCTGCTGGCACTGGGGAAAAAATCCACCAGCACATTGCAGCAAGTGGATATTCGTCATGCGGCCGGTGCGGCCAATCTGATTCATTATCTCGGCTTACGTCGTCGTGACATCCGGCCATTGCAGGAAAGGCTGGCGGCAGTCGGGTTGTCTTCATTGGGGCGAGCTGAATCGCATGTGCTTACCAGCCTGCAAGCCATGATCTTGCTGCTGCGGCACGCACTCGGAACCCCTGTCCAGCCTATCACCACCAACTCTTCCAGTGGAACAGTCTCGCTGGCAACGAACACCAAGCGCTTGCTCGGCGACCCGCCGGCGCAACGCCGCGTGCGCATCCTGGTTACGTTGTCGGGTGAAGATGCAGATGATTACGCACTGATAAAGGACATGCTATTGCAAGGCATGGATTGTGCGCGCATTAACTGTGCCCATGACAGTCCGGAAATCTGGGCGCGCCTGATCAGCAATGTAAGACAAGCGCAGCGTGAAACCGGGCGCCACTGCCGCATCCTGATGGATATGGGCGGGCCGAAACTGCGTACCGGCGAAATTGCCCTGGCACCGGCGGTACTGAAATGGCGTCCGCAACGCGATGCCTACGGCCGGGTCAGCGCTCCTGCCCGCATTTGGCTGCACCCGGAGATAGACCGCTTTTCCTGTCCGGCGCCAGCCGATGCTTGCCTTCCGGTACAGGGTGATTGGCTGGCGCAGGCCACGGCGACTGATCAGATTGAGTTTACCGATGCCAGAGGAGCTTCGCGCAGGCTGCAATTGGTCGGGCAGGTCAATGACGGGTTCTGGGCCGAATCCAGCCAGACTTCCTACGTTACGCCTGGCATTGAACTGCACCTGCTACGGGTGCCTGTTTCCGGAAATCCACGCCGGGTCGGCGAGGTGGGAACGGTGGGGGCGCTACCGCAATTGCCGAAAATGATTCGCTTGCATCGTGGCGATAGTTTGATCCTAACCAGGGAGGCGGCGCCGGGCCGGCCGGCCCAGTATGATGAAAACGGACATCTGCTGCGTGCTGCCTCTATTTCCTGCTCCCTGCCGGAAGTCTTTTCAGGGGTCAAACCCGGCGAACGCATCCTGTTCGATGATGGTCGTATCGGCGGCGTTGTTCACAGCGTCAATGTCAATGAAATTCTGGTTGAAATTACCCAGGCGCGTGACGGTGGGGAAAAGCTTCTGGCCGACAAGGGCATCAATCTCCCGAATAGCCGATTGGAACTGGCCGGCCTCACCGCAGAGGATATGGAGCATCTGGAGTTTGTCTCCCGCCACGCCGACATGGTCGGGCTTTCTTTTGCCCGTCGCACGGCGGATATCGAACTGCTGCAGCAACACCTGAAGCGTCTTGATGCCGAGCAACTAGGTATTGTGCTGAAAGTTGAAACCCGTGCTGCCTTCGAGCATTTGCCGGAATTGCTGTTTACCCTTCTACGCTCTCCGAACGTAGGCGTGATGATCGCGCGCGGTGACCTGGCGGTGGAATGTGGTTACGAACGACTGGCGGAGCTGCAGGAGGAAATCATGTGGCTGGCCGAGGCCGCGCACTTGCCGGTGATATGGGCAACGCAGGTGCTTGAAGGACTGGCCAAGAATGGCAAACCAAGCCGGGCCGAAATTTCGGACGCGGCCATGGGCGAACGCGCCGAGTGCGTAATGCTCAACAAGGGGCCGCATATTCTCGAAGCCATCCAGACGCTGAACGACATCCTGCAACGCATGCAAGGGCACCAGAAGAAAAAGAGCGCCTTGTTGCGGCAGCTGCATTGGTAAAAGGCGTCAATCCAGATAATTCAAAAGGAGCGATATCATGAGCAATCCCATGCCAGATCTGATGAGCATGGCTATCGAAGCAAGGAATGTGGTGCGGCGTATGATTACGTCATTCAGCGTCTTTCCTGCACCACCCACGCAGGACCTTGAGCAAACCCTGTCTTTTGAATTCTTTTATCAGCGCAAGGGTGCGTTTGGCCGACGTGGCATTGCTGAAAGCAGATTCGAATCCAGATCGGACGACCGGGGCAGCAAGAATCATTGAGAAGGCTGCATTTTGCATGAATCACCGCAAATCCCTTTAGGGCCTGTTCACACTAATGAGCTTGCTCCTGTATTCGAATACCAGGCGCCTGTATGACGGCCTCGAAACATCTCGGGACCTATGACTCTTAATCCATCGGTGCTGGGTTCGACTCCCAGGGGCCCAATAAAATAAAAAGGGACAGTATTTAACTGTCCCTTTTTCTATCTTAAGCAGAGAACTGAAAATCCGCGTATCAGCAGTTCGATAGATCCGGCGCAATGCCCTTCAGTTATTGCTCCCTACGCAGGCCACGGACTTCCTGCCCCTTCGTAGGCACATTGCGCTGCTACGGTAGCGTGCAGGTGCCATCACCACCGTCGCGAACGTAATAGTCAATGGATAAGCTGCCGTTGGCGGCTGAGATCACATTCTGGCCCGCGCTCAGAAAGACGGGAGTATGTGGGCGGGTTGCACTTAGTTGTGTCAGCGGTGCGCCATTGACGGAAACATTGAGCAGGTAACTGCCATTATCAAACAGGTGTACATACGGTTGTGCCAGACCGGTGGCTCCGTTCAATGCACAACCCGGTGTCACCGTGGCGTAAGACTTACCGCTGGCGGCGTATTCCAGTGCACCATCGGCGCTGAACCAATTGCCAGCGGTTGTGCACGTGCCTGGTGATACGGTAAACGCATAGCTATCGGCGGTCTTTTTACTGAGCGCCACAACTACAAAGTTACTACCTTCGGGGAGCCAGACTTTAGTGGCTGGATTATCGGCTGTGACAGTTGCCGTAGAACTACCACCGTTCAACGACACGGTGGCGATCGCACCCCGTTTCGGGTTGAATAGACCGGCTTCTACTACCGACGATAGCACGCCGGTGGTTGGATTAGGAGTACATTGCACCGCGCTGGATGCGAACGTTTTGCCGCTTGCTCCGACTTGTACAGTCCCCGCCCACGCAGGGGCGCCAAACATCATTGCAGCCACAAACGCCAGCATGGCTCTAACAAAAAAAGATTTGAATTTCATGAGAATGTACCCTCCTATGAGTGTTGACCGAGATTAGAAATGCAGAAGAAATGTGTAGAAATTGCCGCTGGTGTCGTTGTAGCCAGTCAACACCGTTCCAGCCTCGTTGATGTCAGTTGCATGCACATTCCACGCGGTCGCCGGGGCGAATGCCTGGTTGGCGTTAAGGTCGATGGGAGTAGCACTGCCTGCAGGCCACAGGATGGCCGTGTAGCCGTCGGGAGCATTAGCCCCCGGCTTGACTGCAGTACCGACCGCCACACCTTGGCTATTGACGGACACGATGCTCAGGTTGCTGCTGTTGGGGTAGCTAAGATCTTTTAACGAACCGCTTGTGATTTCATAGAGGAAAGGCCTGTTCCCGGAGCAATTGCCCGCTACCCATACGCTGCCAGTCGTCGGATTGACCTGGCTGATACGCACCGGACGGCAGTTAATGGTTGGGGCCAAATTTGGAATATCGTTGATATTTACTCCATCAGCAGAAATAAAACTCTGCTCGACGTTGCTGGCATTCTTGTACCAGCCGGTAATCATCCCCGCATCGTTGATATCAACCGCGACATTTCCTGGGCTAAGAGTGGGCGATGGAACACCGTTGAACTGGTAGGTGAAAGGCTGGTAAATTCCTCCGAGGCTGGACATTCCAATAGCCACGCCATTATTGTTGATGGCAAAGAGCCTGCTGCCAGTGCTATTCGTACCGGTGCCATCGACATAGTCAACGTTCCCTTTGGAATAGAACCACGCGCCATTGATATCTGCACCAACCAGATCAAGTGCGTCATTAACAGCAACTGCTTTTGCATTAGAGTTGCTTGGCCAACTGCCGCTGAGCTTGCTGACCCGCTTGCCGTCGAATAACCAAGGTGCGTTGTAGCAAATCGTCCGTTTGGGCTGTGAACTGAGCGTTGTGCATTTCGCAACGTAGAAACCAGTCACGGCGCCATTGTTGCTCATGCGCATAGCCGGCCCCGGGGAACTGATCTGTTGCACGGTAAACCCTGCGGCCGATGCCGCTGGTATTCCCCCAACGATTGCTGACATGGCAAAGAGCGCCACAAGGAAGATTTTTCGTGAAACAAACCTGTAAAATAATTCTGTCATGTCGAAAGATCCTTTCTGATGCGTTTTTCGGGATAAAACTTCAACTTGAAATTCTCACCATTACCAGAAGTCGATCATCGTGGTATTCGGGCAGGTGGCAGTCGGTACCGTGTCGAAGGCGGGTGAACTCATGCTATAGCCGACCACCTCGGAGAGTTGCCAGCGGGCGCGGCCGCTGCCTCCGTTGAATGTGCAGGATCCGTCATTCGCCGTGGTGCAAGAGCTCTGCCGATATTTGAAGACGGCGCGATTCTGCCGGTAGTCGACATAACTCCAAAGAACATTGATGGTAACGCCGGCAAGAGGCGCATGGGTTTGCTGGAAGGTGCCATCCTGGTAATCAACATCTGGGCCATGCAATACCAGTCTTACAATATTTTTGTTGGTTCCCGGATCGGAGCGGCAAATGCTCTCGAAGTGAAACGCGGGTACCGTTTGCGCCATGGCCATGCCGGGCAAGGCTGCAACAATTGCTAGTAGTGCTGCACTGGCTGCTTGTACAAAGTTACGATAAACATCCCCCATGACTATCTTCTCCAAAAAAGAATGACTAGAACACCGGCCGCCAGCGGCTGGACTTTGTCTCTGCAACTGATCCGCATCATTCATGGTGCTGAATCAAGGCTTCCAGTCACTGGCCATGTGCACCATGCCCCCACTGGTCTTCCACAACACCCGAGCCTGAGTACCGGAAGCTGCGTCACCATTCACGACCTCAGCAAAACCAGAAACCCTGGTGGTCTTGCCCAGTGTGTAGGGAATGCCCCAGCCGGTTGCGTTACGGTGCATGGATTTGACGACGCCGTTGTAGTGATCAACGTAGGCGATATAGGCCAACGCGCCATCCGGACTCATCACCGCCTGCGAAGCTGCGATATCTTCGGTCTTGCTAGGATTCAGCCCAGTCAGCTTGGCAGCAGGATTCCATGCGCCGCTGCCTGCAGCCAGGGTGGCCGCCCATACCTGGGCACGCTGCACGCCCACCGTGGCATCGAACAGGGTGGCCGATGCAATGGCATTCCCTTGGGCATCGCACGCGAGCGAAGGGGTAATGAAGGATGTCGAACTATTGATGGGCGAAATAATGGTCATGGGCACGCCTGCTGGATCCACAGCCCATAACCCAAGTGCCGTTTCAATATTCCCCTGAACGCCGGCACCGAACCAGGTTACCTTGGACAAGTTCTGTCCATCCAGGCACACCGCGGGAGAATTCACATAGCCTGTGTAGTGATTCAAATCAGGGGTAAGCCTGACGACCGGTCCAAATCCGCTGGATGACCCTTTGCGCATAGAGATAGCATTGATATTGTTGATCGATGTCCAGATCTCGCCTGCCCACGCGATTGCAACATCGCCCTTCTCATTCAAGGCAAGCGCCGGCTGAACACCGCTTTCCCCTTCGGGAGTCAAAGTGAATGGACTGCCAAACGAATAAGAGCCTGGGGCCATATAGGCCGCCTGGACTTCGTAGTGACCGGTAGCACTGTTGTAGAGAGACCATGCTACCCAAGCGTGGCCTTCGGCATTCATCGCCACGCGCACGCTACTCGGGTCGGGCGACACTCGAATGGAACCTGTTGCCAGAACCTCGGGAGCGCTCCATGAGGTGATTCCTGCGGGCCGTACCGCGACCTCGATGGTTCGGACATTTCCAGCCATTTCCTGGGATGCCCAAGCTACCACCATCGTACCATCACCACCTACCGCCGCCACGGAACGATCGGAATACTTGGCAGGATCGGAGATCGTGGCAGGCGTTCCCCAGCGCCCGTTTGTTTCAACATTCGCTCCGATGGTGGAGCCTCCGTTATTGGTGTAGTAGTACTGATCCCAAGTAGCCAACGCAAGCCCTGAAGCGTTCACCGCGATAGAGTTTACCTGTGCCCCGCGGGTGGGATCGGGATTGCCAGTTGGAGAAACCTGAACCGGCGAAGTCCAGCCAGTAGCTTTTGATCCAGCAGCATGAGATACAGCTAGCTGAAGACTCAGTAGAGTAAAAGCAAAAATGATAAATACCTTACGTAACATACAATTCTCCGTAAAATTCAACCCCTCATTGAATGGCAAAAAAACAATATCAGGATATTAAGACCTCCAATTTATTTGGCAATTAGGATTTTTAAAAGTTCCCATACTTTTACTCTTAAGAATTGTTGAGCGCAGCCTTCAAGAGGGCTTTAATTGCAACATTTCGCCCCTTTTTACTTTTTTATGTTTACGCCTCTTTCCTTAAGATTTCCTTAAGAAACAAATGTGATTACGATACATCCTGAGGAGTGCTAAAGCATTTACTGGGCCAGTTCTCAACCTGTTGTTTTTACGTTTGTTTTTAAAAAGATGCCTGGTAGTCGCCAGACAAAATGTCGTTATCCAGCAACAGAATGATGCTGGGAAATCAATAGCGGATTGATTTAAAACAAGATTTAATTGTCTCCGAAAAGAGACGAGAATCGCCCTGTTGGAAACAGAAATACTGCCAGCCTGCCGAAAGCTGTCGTTCGAACTGGGTCAGAGTACTCCCAGCATCTCCGCCGCATGCCTGCGCGTGGTTTCGGTAATCTCCACGCCGCCCAGCATGCGTGAAACTTCCTCGATGCGCTCAGCTGGATTCAGCGCTTTGATATGACTGAGCGTACTACCATTGGCAGTGGTCTTGCTCACTCTAAAATGCTGCGAGCCTTGTGCGGCAACCTGCGGCAGGTGGGTGATGACCAGCACCTGCCGACTCTCCCCCAGACGCTTCAGCAGTTGTCCGACGATCTCGGCTACGCCGCCGCCGATGCCGACATCGACCTCGTCGAAGATCATGGTCGGGGTTTCTCCGCGCTGCGCCGTAACAACGCGGATAGCGAGACTGATACGCGACAGCTCTCCACCTGAAGCAACCCTGGAAAGCAGCCTCGGCTCCATGCCGGCGTGGCTGGCGACGAGAAATTCCACCTGCTCCATGCCGTGCGCATTGCCCTCGGCCAACTTCTCAAGCATCACCTCGAAGCGTCCGCCTGACAAGGCCAACCGCTGCATTTCAGCACTGACTTTCGCGCCCAGTTCCGTTGTCGCCCTGACCCGGCTGCGGCCCAGCTCATCAGCCAAGGCTTGATATTCCAGACGGGCGGACTCCTCTTCCTGCAACAGCATGCCGCCCTCGCCTTCGCCCTCCAGTTCACCGATGCGCGCCTTCCATCTGGCGAGCAGCTCGGGCAGTTCCTCCGGCCGCACGCGATGCTTGCGTGCGGCAGCATGAATCGCCTGGATACGGCTGTCCACCTCATTCAGGCGTTCCGGATCGAGTTCGGCGCGATTCAGATATTTTTTCAGGAAACGATCTGTTTCCTCGATCTGAATGCTGGACACCTCGAGGCTATCCAGCGCCTCCTGCAATGCCGCGTCATATTCGAGCAATTCCTGGAGTTTGTGTCGCACGGCATGCAATTGACGCAGCGCGGCAAACTCACCCTCGGCAAGCATTTCCCGGCACTCCTCGCCGCCGGCGAGCAGACTGGCAGCATGCGCAAGGCGACTGTGCTCCTGCTGCAAGGTCTCCCATTCCTCGACAGACGTGTTGATCTGTGCGAGTTCACGTGCCGGGTCACGCAGTTCGGCAAGCTCTTCGGCATAAGCGGCGGCGTTGCGCTCCATTTCGGCGCGGCGCGCGTAGAGTTCGCGCCAACATTTGTACGCGACAGACACCCGCGCAGCCAGATCGGTTGCATCGCCGAAGTCATCCAACAACGCGCGTTGCGTGGCTGTATTAAGCAGGGAGTGATGCGCATGCTGGCTGTAGATATCGACCAGAAAATCGCCTGCATCGCGCAGTTGTTGCATGGTGGCAGTAGCGCCATTGATGAAGGCACGCGAGCGGCCATCGGCATAAACGATGCGTCGCATCAGGCAAACGCCGCCATCGCCGGCCAGCTCGTTATCGTTCAGCCATGCCTGCAACTGCGGCAGACTGACGATGGAAAATTCGGCGCTGATTTCTGCCTTGTCGCAGCCTTGGCGCACCAGACCGGATTCGCCGCGCTCGCCCAATGCCAGTGAAAGAGCATCGATCAGGATGGACTTTCCGGCACCGGTTTCTCCGGTCAGGACGGTAAATCCACGGTCGAACTCAAGGTCAAGCCTGTCGACGATGACGAAATCACGCAGGGAAAGCGAGCGCAACACGAACCATCAACCCCAGTGCAGCTTGTCGCGCAGCATGGTGTAGTGGCTGTGGCCGCGCGGATGCAACAACGTGACGGTCTTCTCCAGCCGCTGCACCACCACCTTGTCGCCGCAGATAAGTTCTGCATGCAGCTGGCCGTCGAAGTGCACGCGCGCATCGTCGGCATGCGTCAGGGTAATTTCCACCCTGCTCGCGCTGCTGATGGCGAACGGCCGATTGGATAGCGTGTGCGGACAGATCGGAACAAGGGCGATAGCTTCCAGCGTCGGGTGCAGCAACGGCCCGCCGGCAGACAGTGCGTAAGCCGTGGTACCGGTCGGCGTGGAGATAATCAGCCCGTCGGAACGCTGCTGGTGCACGAACTCGCCATCGATGACCAGTTCCAGGTCGATCAGGCGCGCCATGGCGCCCTTGCTGACCACCACGTCATTCAGCGCGCAGCCATCGCTGACCACCTTGCCGTCGCGCACGATGCTGGCACCAAGTAAAATACGCTGCTCCTGCGTGTATTCACCGGCAAGAATTCCGGACAGACTCTGCAGCATTGCATCGGTAGTGATATCGGTAAGAAAGCCGAATCGCCCCTTGTTCACCCCCACCAGCGGCGTCCCATGATCGACCAGGCCGCGCGCCACGGTCAGCATGGTACCGTCCCCGCCCAGAACGATCGCCAGGTCGGCATGGGCGCCGATGGCTTTCATCTGCAGCGTTGGATAATCCCGGATGCCGAACACCTCGGCGGTCTTTTCCTCGAGATGGACGGCGATGTTTTGCTCGCTGATGAAGCGGGCCAGCGCGAGGACGTGTTCCCGAATTGAAGGGTTGGTGATTTTGCCGATCAGGGCAACCACTTGAAATACGCTTTTCATGGCCGCATTAAATCATAAAAAAAGCGCTTTCGGTCAGCTCTCCAGAACTTGTCTTGGGGGAATCCGGTCACAAGCAGGCTGGCAAACCGGATACAATTCATTCCTAAATTATTAAGGTTCCCGACTCTCAATGCTGAATTATCACGATCACCGACGGCTGCTGAATTATTTCTTCCTCGCAAGCTGGCTGCTGCTGCTGTTCGTCACGCATGACACGATCAACCTGACATCGGCGTACGCGCACGGCATCCCGGTGCTGGCTTTCCTGCTGGTGGCCTGGTTGAGCTATTGCGTGATCTATCTGCTGCCAGCCATGCTGCTCACCAAACTGGCAGCATGGCTTATCAACCGCAAGCGCCCGGCAGGCGAAGCGAGCAGACACCGGATCAGCGACGGCGTTGCCGTGCTGACGACCGGGCTGACCACCCTGTTTCTGTATGCCAATACCAAGCTCTACGCGCTTTACGGCATTTTCGTCAACGGTTTCGTGGTCAACCTGATCACCACGCCCGGCGGCATCCAGTCGCTGGGGGGCAGTGATGCGACCAACCTCAGCTTCGCGGTCATTGCGTTCAGCTTTGTGTTGGGACAGGCGCTGTTGCTGGCGCTGGTGTATGGCATCTATAAAAAAACCCTGAATCGCCAGCTCATGCCAGTGCCGCTGTTCAGGGTGCTGCTGGTCATATTTGCATTTGCCGCACTAGGCGAGCGTGCCGCCTATGCCTATAGCGATGCGGTAGCAGAAACCAGCGTGCTGACGCTGTCAGAAGGCATCCCGTTCTATAACGGCGTCACCGCCCGTGGCTTTTTCACAAAAATCGGCATGCAAGTCAAGCGCCAGGACAAGTTCCAGGAAGTAAAAGGGCGTTTGAGATACCCTTTGAACCCGCTTAAAATCACCACGCCGCAAAAACCCTACAACGTCATCTGGCTGGCAGCGGAATCATGGCGCGCGGACACACTGGATGCGGCCATCATGCCCCGCACCTGGGCCTTTGCCGAGGGGGCCAACCGCTACACACGCAACTACAGCGGCGGCAACGGCACTCGCGTCGGCGTCTTCACCATGTTCACCGGCATTCCGGGCAACTACTGGTTCCCGTTCATGGACGAGCATCAGGGCGCAGCTGTGATAGACGTGTTCCAGCGGCAGAATTACCAGATGAGCCTGTTCACCAGCGCGAAATTCTCCTACCCGGAGTTCGACCGCACCATTTTCAGGAAAATTCCCTCCGCACAGTTGCACGAAGTAACTGACGAAAATCTGCCGGGCTGGCGCAAGGATCAGATCAATGTCGGCAACATGCTCGACTTCATCGGGCAACGCGACCAGAGTCGCCCATTCTTCACCTTCATGTTTTTCGAATCGCCGCACGCGCGCTACTACTTTCCGCCGGAAAGCGTGATCCGCCGCCCCTACCGCGATGACATCAACTATGCCACGCTGGACAAGGATGAACTGGCGAAGAATATCGTGCCGATCAAGAACCGCTACCTCAACGCGGTGCATCACCTGGACAATCAGTTCAGCCGCGTCTTCGATTACCTGCAGCAGAACAATCTGCTGGACAGCACCATCGTCATCCTGCTCGGCGACCATGGCGAGGAGTTCATGGAGCACGGCTATTGGGGACACAACTCCACCTTCGTCGATCAGCAGACGCTCACGCCGTTGGTGCTGTGGGTGCCCGGCAAAAAACCCGGCGTGCATGACAAGATGACCAGCCACATGGACATCATCCCCACCATCATGCCGATGCTGGGCGTCAGCAACCCCAGGGCCGACTATACCACCGGCCTGGACCTGTTCTCGGATCAGCAGCGCACATCCACCACTCTAGCCGACTGGTCGCGCGTGGCCTACGTGGATAATGAAGTCAAAATCGTGATGCCGATCAAGTTCAATGGCTTGATGCGCAGCCGCATCTCGACCGCCGACGATAAAGACATCCCAACCAGCCGCAATTCCGAAATTTTTGCAGCGAAAAATCCTCAGCTAGTCCAGCTGATACAGGACATGGGGCATTTCATGGAAAAGAAACGCTGAGCAGGAACACCGTTATACTGGGACCTGGTGAAACAGCTTCAAACTTAGATTACTCATGGACAAGCGCGCACAAACTCTGCTGAAAACCCTGGTCGAGCATTACATCAGCGACGGTCAGCCGGTGGGATCGCGTACGCTCTCCAAATGTTCCGGCCTGGACCTGAGTCCCGCCAGCATCCGCAACGTCATGGCCGATCTGGAAGACATGGGGTTCATCGTCAGCCCGCACACCTCGGCCGGGCGCGTGCCGACACCGCGCGGCTATCGCCTGTTCGTGGATACTCTGCTCACCGTGCAGCCGCTGCGGCAGGAGGAAATCCAGCAGTTGGAGCATCGCCTGTCCTCGCCCGACCCGCAGGAACTGATCGCTTCCGCCGCCGGCCTGCTGTCCAACCTCACCCAGTTTGCCGGTCTGGTGATGATCCCCAAGCGCCGCAGCATTGCCTTCCGCCAGCTCGAATTTCTGCCATTATCGGAAAAACGCATCCTGCTCATCATCGTCACCACCGATGGCAATGTGCAAAACCGCATCATCACCACCGGCCGCAACTACAGCCCATCGGAGCTGGTACAGGCAGCCAATTTCTTCAATCAGCACTACGCCGGCAGCACTTTTGAGGATGTCCGGAAGAGCCTGCATGAAGAACTGAAACAGATGCAAACCGATATGACGCGCCTGATGACTGCCGCACTGGAAGCCAGCAGCAAAGCACTGGAAGAAGACCGTGACGGGATGGTGATCTCGGGCGAGCGCAACCTGCTGCAGGTAGGCGACCTTTCCACCAACGTGGGTTCATTGCGCAAACTGTTCGACGTGTTCGAACGGCGCACCGCCCTGCTGCAGCTGCTGGACACCAGCCAGCGTGCTGAAGGCATTCAGATATTCATCGGCGGCGAATCAGCCAGCATGCCGCTGGATGAATGCAGCATGGTCACCGCGCCGTACGAAGTCGATGGCCAGGTGGTCGGCACGCTGGGGGTCATCGGCCCGACGCGCATGGCCTACGAACGGGTGATTCCCATCGTGGACATTACCGCCAGACTGCTTTCCAACGCGCTCACCACCCATTAACTCATGGCCTATTACAAACCAGAACCGCCCTACGCGCATGGCACACCACCTCGCATCGGCATTCTTTTGCTCAACCTGGGCACCCCGGATGCGCCGACGACGCCGGCATTGCGGCGCTACCTCAAGCAGTTTCTCAGCGATCGCCGCATCGTCGAAATTCCTCGCCCGATCTGGTGGCTGATCCTAAATGGCATCATTCTGAATACCCGGCCAGCCAAATCGGCGGAGAAATACGCGCAAATCTGGACCCAGGATGGTTCGCCGCTGCTGTTCCACACCCAACGCCAGACCAAGATGCTGCAAGGATTTCTGCGAGAAAGAATCCAGCAGCCCTATTGTGTCGAATTCGGCATGCGCTACGGAAATCAATCGATCGCCTCGGCGCTGGAAAAACTCAAGGCACAAAACTGCGATCGTATTCTAGTGATTCCGCTTTATCCTCAATACGCTGCCAGCAGCTCCGCCTCGGCACTGGATGCCGTATGGGACGCGTTGAAGCATACGCGTAATGTGCCGGAAATCCGCACCGTACGCCACTATCACGACCACCCGGGCTACATCGCAGCACTGGCGGCCAATGTCCGCGAATATTGGATGACGCATGGCCGGCCGGACAAACTGCTCATAAGTTTCCATGGTGTGCCACGCTTTGCACTGGACAAGGGCGATCCCTATCACTGCGAATGCCACAAGACCGGAAGGCTGCTGGCCGAGGCGCTGAAACTCGATCGGAACCAGTTCCAGATATGCTTTCAATCGCGCTTTGGGCGCGCCGAGTGGCTAAAACCTTACTTTGCTCCAACCCTGGAAGAACTGGGCAAACAAAAGACCGGGCGGGTGGACGTAATCTGCCCAGGTTTTTCCAGCGATTGCCTGGAAACGCTGGAAGAAATCGCCATCGAGGGAAAAGCCACCTTCCTCAAGGCTGGCGGCAAGGAATATCACTACATCCCGGCACTCAACGAGCGTGACGACTGGATTCATGCCCTCTCCGACATCGCGGTGCATCATTTGCAGGGCTGGATCGGTTCGGAAGGAACGCCTGACGAAAAGGCAGCGCAACTGGAACAGTCGCGCCAGCGTGCATTGATGATGGGCGCCAAACAATAGCGCTTTGTTATACTAGCGACTTTCCATAAAACGACTTTTTAATATGATCGTCATTACCGGTGGTGCAGGCATGATCGGCAGCATGATCGCCTGGCAACTCAACCAGCAGGGACGCGACGACCTCGTCATCGTGGACCGGCAGAAGCATGCCGAGCAGTGGCAGAACCTGTGCCATCGCCGCTACGCCGAGTACTTGGACAAGGACGAGCTGACGGCTTGGCTGGAGTCCGGTGTCCAGGTTGACGCCATCATCCACATGGGGGCCATCAGCGCGACAACGGAACGCGACTGGAACCGCCTGCTGGAGGACAACATACGTTACAGCCAGTCGTTGTGGAACTGGTGTGCGGAGCGCGGCATCCCGTTCCTTTACGCCAGTTCCGCCGCCACCTACGGAGCGGGTACGTCGGGCTATGACGATATAGGCATCGACAACTTGCGACCGCTCAACGCCTATGGCTATTCCAAACAGTTTTTCGACCAGTGGGCGCTTCGCCAGTCCGAAGTCGGCAACGCACCGCCGCTGTGGGCAGGATTCAAATTCTTCAATGTCTACGGCCCCAATGAGTACCACAAGGAACGCATGGCCAGCGTGGCCTTCCATAGCTTCAACCAATTCCGGGATACGGGTACCGTCAAGCTGTTCAAGAGCGACCGCCCCGAGGTAGAAGATGGTATGCAGCGCCGCGATTTTGTCTACGTCAAGGATGCCGCATCCGTGGTGTGCTGGTTCCTGCAAGGCGCCGCCCCCAGCGGCATTTACAACCTCGGCACCGGGCGGGCGCGCGCGTTCAAGGATCTCGCCACCGCGGTGATGGTAAGCTGCGGCCGCGAGCCGCACATCACTTGGATAGACATGCCGGACGACCTCAAGGGCAAATACCAGTATTACACCCAGGCCGACATGGCCAAGCTGCGCGCCGCCGGCTACGACCGGCCGTTCCACACGCTGGAGGAAGGCGTGCGCGACTACGTGCAGAATTACCTGTTGCAGCCCGACCCCTATTGCTGAGGAAGCAGTGATGAACCACTCCGATATCATCCACGGCGCCCTGATCGCCCATCAGACCGTCATCGCGCAACTGGAACCGCTGATCCCGTCAATCCATGCCCTGGGCGAGCGCCTGCGCGACTGCCTCAACAGCGGCAACAAGATACTGTTGATGGGCAACGGCGGCAGCGCAGCCGACTGCCAGCACATCGCTGCTGAAATCGTCGGCCGCTATAAGCGCGAGCGCCGCGGCATGCCGGCCATCGCGCTGACTACGGACACCTCCATCCTGACCTCAGTGGGCAACGACTACGGTTTTGAATACATATTCTCGCGCCAGGTAGAGGCGCTATGCGCGCCCAATGACGTCGTGATCGGCCTCTCCACTTCCGGCAACAGCGCCAACGTGGTTGCCGGCATCGAGGCTGCCAGGCAAGCGGGGGCTTACACGGTCGGCCTGACCGGCGCCGGCGGCGGCAGACTGGCCGACCTGTGCGACATCTCCCTGGCCATGCCTTCCAATGACACCCCGCGCATCCAGGAAGCGCATATCCTGATCGGCCACATCCTGTGCGAACTGGCCGAGGCGGAGTAATTACGGAGCCAGCTTTATGCAGCAACGTCTGATCAATGCAGTCAAGCAAGGCTTTGCCGCAGAACACTCTTGGGCGCTGGTAATCGGCGACCTGATGCTGGATCGCTACCTGTGGGGCGAAGTCGAGCGTATCTCGCCTGAAGCGCCCGTGCCGGTGGTATTGCTCAAGCAGGAGACGGAATGCGCCGGCGGCGCTGCCAACGTTGCCGCCAACCTGGCCGGCCTGGGCATCAAGACCCGCCTGGTTGGCTATGTCGGTGGCGATGACGACGGCAACCGCCTCAAGCGTGCCATCCATGACCTGAAAATCGACACGCGCGGCCTGTTGCATTCCGAATCCCACGCCACCATCGCCAAGACCCGCATCATCGGCGGCCACCAGCAGATGATCCGGCTGGATCGAGAAAGCCGTGCGCCTTATTCTGG
>Ga0316616_100000044_pt1 | contig 29547 bp, 53 predicted proteins | sample OWC_Aug_M1_C1_D1_FD_207660 | JGI IMG/M metagenome (GOLD analysis project Ga0316616, IMG submission 207660) | Wetland soil microbial communities from Old Woman Creek delta, Ohio, United States - OWC_Aug_M1_C1_D1_B | ecosystem: Environmental > Terrestrial > Soil > Wetlands | place: USA: Ohio... | reverse complement strand
GGTGCTAAGGTGCCCAAGGAACAGCAGGTGCTCAAGGTGCTCAAGGAACTGCAGGTGCACAGGGACCACAAGGTGCTCAAGGTTCTCCAGGTGCTCAAGGTTCTCCAGGTGCTCAAGGAGCTCAAGGAACTGCAGGTGCACAAGGTGCAGCAGGTGCTCAAGGATCTCAAGGAACTGCAGGTGCACAAGGTGCTCAAGGCATAAGAGGTCCACAAGGACCTCAGGGGGCACAAGGAGCTCAAGGAACAGCAGGTGCTCAAGGTTCTCCAGGTGCACAAGGAACTGCAGGTGCTCAAGGTGCTCCAGGTGCTCAAGGTGCAGCAGGAGCACAAGGTGCTCAAGGAACTGCAGGTGCTCAAGGAACTGCAGGTGCACAAGGTGCAGCAGGTGCACAAGGTGCTCAAGGAACTGCAGGTGCACAAGGTGCAGCAGGTGCACAAGGTGCTCAGGGTGTAAGAGGACCACAAGGTGCTCAGGGTGCAACTGGTCCAGTGGCAGGTTCTGCATATCAAATTGTTTATAAGGATGCTTCCAACAATCCCACTGGATCAACTTCATTAACTTATACTGGACCAGTATCTGGAGTTGGTACTGTAGGTATTGGAACTGTTATTAAGAATGTCCATTATGATACTTTAAATTCAGGTACACTTTCTTGGGAAGGTTCTGCTGGTCAGTTATTCTCTATTACCAATAACCTCACATCTGGATCTATATTCTCAGTTAATGATGTTTCTGGTATTCCAAGTATTGATGTAAATGCTGATGGGACTATTCAACTAGGACCTTATGGTGGAAATATTGGAGTTGGGACAATATCAGCCACACAAAAATTGGATGTAAATGGATCTATAAGACTTCGTTCTACACTTTATGACATTAATAATCAAGTAGGTTCTGCTACCTCAGTTTTAGTATCTACAGGTACTGGTGTTTCTTGGTCTAATGTTCAACAAGTAGCACTAAAAGGGCCACAAGGTGCTCAAGGTGCAGCAGGTGCTCAAGGTTCTCCAGGTGCTCAAGGTTCTCCAGGTGCTCAAGGTGCCCAAGGAACTGCAGGTGCTCAAGGTTCTCCAGGTGCTCAAGGTGCCCAAGGAACTGCAGGTGCTCAGGGTGCTCCAGGTGCTCAAGGTTCTCCAGGTGCTCAAGGTTCTCCAGGTGCTCAAGGTTCTCCAGGTGCTCAAGGTTCTCCAGGTGCTCAAGGTTCTCAAGGGATAAGAGGTCCACAAGGACCTCAAGGTGCTCAAGGTTCTACAGGTGCTCAGGGTGCACAAGGAACTGCAGGTGCTCAAGGTTCTCCAGGTGCTCAAGGTTCTCCAGGTGCTCAGGGTGCTCCAGGTGCTCAGGGTGCTCCAGGTGCTCAAGGTGCACAAGGAACTGCAGGTGCTCAAGGTGCTCAAGGGATAAGAGGTCCACAAGGACCTCAAGGTGCTCAAGGTGCTACAGGTGCTCAGGGTGCACAAGGAACTCCAGGTGCTCAAGGTGCTCCAGGTGCTCAAGGTTCTCCAGGAACTCCAGGTGCTCAAGGAAGTGGAGGAACTCCAGGTGCTCAAGGTTCTCCAGGTGCTCAAGGTTCTCCAGGTGCTCAAGGTTCTCCAGGTGCTCAGGGTTCTCCAGGTGCTCAGGGTTCTCCAGGTGCTCAGGGTTCTCCAGGTGCTCAGGGTGCTCAAGGGATAAGAGGTCCACAAGGACCTCAAGGTGCTCAAGGTTCTTCAGGTGCTCAAGGTTCTCCAGGTGCTCAAGGTTCTCCAGGAACTGGAGGATCACTCACCGATGACACTACAACTAATGCAACTAGGTATCCAGTATTTGATGATGCAACATCTGGAACAATTTCTGGACTTTTCGTTTCATCATCAAAACTTCAATTTAACCCATCTACAGGAACTTTATCTGCAACTATATTCACTTCACTTTCAGATAGATCTCAAAAAACTGATATTAAACCAATTGAAAATGCATTAGATATTGTCAAAAAACTTGAAGGTGTTAAGTACAATTGGATAGATAATCACAATAAACCATCAATTGGTGTAATTGCACAAGATATTGAGAAAGTATTGCCTGAAGTTGTAAATGACAATCCTGGTGGATTGAAATCAGTTTCTTATGGAAATATTGTTGCAGTATTGATTGAAGCAATCAAAGAACAACAAGTTCGTATAGATCAATTGGAGGAGAGGTTAAATGACCAGACCTAATCAGTTTTTATCTCCAGAAGGTGATCTGGAGGATTATTTTGTAGATGAGAGTTGGTTAATAGACCAGTGGGTTGGTGATACTTTATTGATTTGGGGACGTAATACTAATGGACAACTAGGAAACAATACAATTGTTGATAGATCCACTCCAGCCACCACACTTGTCGGTGGAGCTAATTGGAAACAAGTTGCTGGTGGAGCTAATTATACTGCAGCAATCAAGACTGATGGAACTTTATGGACTTGGGGACTTAATAGTTATGGGCAACTAGGAACTAATAATACAACAAGTAGATCCACTCCAGTCACTACATTAGCAGGAGGAAACAATTGGAAACAAGTTGTTTGTGGGAATTTTCATACAACAGCAATCAAGACTGATGGAACCTTATGGACTTTTGGACGTAATAATTTTGGACAATTAGGAGTTAATAATACAACAGATAGACTTACACCTGTCACTACATTTGCTGGAGGAGTTAACTGGAAACAAGTTTCTAGTGGAGCTAATAATACAGCATCAATTAAAACTGACGGAACTTTGTGGGCTTGGGGGCAGGGTGGTTATGGACAATTGGGAGACAACACAGCAACCAGTAGATCCACTCCAGTCACTACATTTGCTGGAGGAACTAACTGGAAACAAGTTGGTAATGGAACTAATCATACATCAGCAGTCAAAACTGATGGAACCTTATGGACTTTTGGACGTAATACTAATGGACAACTAGGAGTCAACGATACAATTCAAAGATGTACTCCAGTTCAAACTTCTGCAGGAGGAACTAACTGGAAACAAGTTACTGGTGGAGCTAACCATACAGCAGCAATCAAGACTGATGGAACTTTATGGACTTGGGGACTTAATACTAATGGACAATTAGGAGTCAACGATACAAATACAAGAACTACTCCAGTTCAAACATTTACGCAATCATCAAACTGGAAACAAGTTACTGGTGCAACTAACCATACAGCAGCAATCAAAACTGATGGGACCCTATGGAATTGGGGACTTAATACTAATGGACAACTAGGAGTTAATGATATAACTCAGAGAAATACTCCAGTCACTACATTAGCAGGAGGAACTAACTGGAAACAAGTTGCTAGTGGAGGTGGAGCTTCCCATACAATAGCAGTCACATCAGGAACTGATTCTACCCTGTTTATTTCATAAATAATTCAAAAAATATATGTACGCACTTGTTAATGGCCAGGAACTGCTTTTAGGGCCAATTTCATTTAACTACAGAATGATAAATTCAGTTCTTGAAGAAGAACTTGAGGTTGATTATAGAGTAACTTCACAGAGCTATCAGTCAGTTCCTATTATAATTACTGAAGATATTAAAATTCTTCCAACAAGAGATGATAATCCAGAATATGATCCGAGATTTGAGAGTCTTTCAAATATAACATATGAAATTACAGAAACAGAAGTAATTTTCAGACATACTAAATTAGAAAAACCACTTGAACAAATTAAAGATGAGTATAAACAATCAGTAAAACCAGAAAGACAAAATAAAGAAAATCAATATATAACAGTTAGTGTTCAAAATACAGAATTAACTCTACTAACTTCTAGAGAACAAAGAACTCAACTAATCAATAAATTAACTTCACTAGCAGAAACAGATACTGTTCTGTACAAGTTTAATGATAATACTTGGATTAATGTTTCAAAATCAGATTTAGAATATGTGATTAAACAAATTGATTTGAAAGTTCAAGAAGCATTTGATTGGGAGTATGCAAAACTTCAAGAAATTGATTCATGTCAGACTTGGCAAGAAGTTTATAATGTTGAGATTTCTTCACCCCCATATTTGGCACCACCTACTCCCCCATCCACACTAAGTAGATAATATGCCAAACCCAACAACTAATTTCAGAGATTCTTTTGGTACTGATCTAGGCAATAAATTAATTACCAAAGAATATTTGATGTCAGTATATCCACAAATTGCCAATCAGTTAATTACACCAGAATTGTGGAACTGGGGATATAATAATTCTGGACAACTTGGAAATAATAATACATCAAATTCTGCTACTCCAACTACAACACTTTCTGGAGGAGCAAATTGGAAACAAGTTTCTGCTGGGTTTGCATTTGCAGCAGCAATTAAGACTGATGGAACCTTGTGGACTTGGGGAATCAATAATTTTGCTCAATTGGGAATTAATGCCACCACATACAGAACAACTCCAGTCACTACATTTGCTGGAGGGACTAACTGGAAACAGGTTGCTTGTGGTGTTTTTAGTGTAGCAGCAATTAAGACTGATGGAACCTTGTGGACTTGGGGATCTAATAATGATGGACAATTAGGTATTAATGTTGCTGCTGGGGCAACAAATAATAGAAGCACTCCAGTGACTACATTTATAGGGGGGATTGATTGGAAACAAGTTGCAGTTGGAACTGCACACGTATCTGCCATAAAAACTAATGGAACTTTGTGGACTTGGGGAAATAGTTTTTATATGGCACTAGGAGTTAATGACAGAAATACAAGAATTACTCCAACCACAACATTTGCTGGAGGAACTAATTGGAAACAAGTTGCTTGTGGATATGGACACACAGTAGCAGTAAAAACTGATGGAACTCTTTGGACTTGGGGACTTAATAGATATGGTCAATTGGGAGTCAATACTGCTGGAGATGCAACAATCAGAACCACTCCAACTACAACATTCATAGGAGGATCTAATTGGAAACAAGTTTCTGCAAATGAATGGAATTGTGCAGCAATCAAAACTGACGGATCTTTATGGACTTGGGGACGTAATAATCAAGGACAGCTGGGAATTAATGTTGCTGGAGACACTACAGGAAGGTGTACTCCAGTCACAACAATTACTGGAGGGAATAACTGGAGACAAGTTGCTTCTGGTGTTTTTCATACAGCAGCAATAAAAACTAATGGAACTCTATGGACTTGGGGATACAATAATGATGGTGAGTTGGGAATTAATACCTTCACCAACAGAACAACTCCAGTTACTACATTTGCTGGAGGAACCAACTGGAAACAAATTGCTTGTAGTACATATAATACATATGCAATAAAAACTTCAGACGATCTACAAGGTATCTAAATACCTTCAAATACATTATTCTTATATGAATCCCCTTGAATTGGTAGCAAAAACCTTATATTCTTTTCAAGAACATCAACTTACATTTGAACTTCTAGATGCTTTTGGAAAAAAAGCACAAGTATTTCAGCAATATGATGAGATTGCAAAGTGCTTTTTTGAACTTAAAAACTTCTCCAAAGCAATTGAGTATGGAGAACAGGGACTCAAATTAGCAAAGACAAAAGAAGAAAAATATACAACAGCAAAGAACCTGATTAATGCTTATAATCAGTCTAACATCCCAGAGAAAGCAATAACTCAAATTGAAAAAATAAAGAAACAAAATCCTCAAGATACTGAACTTCTTCTTGAGGAAACTTTTGCTTATTCTGCCCTCAATCAAAAAGACAAATCAGAAAAACTTTTATTCAATCTTCTTCAAAAGAAACTACCAGAAGAAATTGAAAGAAAAGCATATCATAACTTATCAGGACATTATTTCAGAAAGGATGATATTCGTACAGGACTTCAACATTTTCTCAAGGCAGGAGAAGTAGAAGCATATAAAAATAGAAAACTTCCAGAGTATGAGAAATGGGATGGAACTATTACACCAGGAAGAACTATTATTGTAGATAATGAATGTGGTGCTGGTGATGAAGTGATTCATATCAGGTTTATGAAGCATCTCAAAGAACTTGGAATGAAACCTATTTGGAGTTCAACCAGAAAAGAACTTGTAGAACTCTTTCAATATAATGGTTATGATGCTGTTTGTGTTTATGATAAACCAGAGTTTCCTAAAGATGCCTGTTGGGTTTATGGACTTGCACTTCCTTATTATCTTAATCTAACAATAGAAGATTTAGGGAAAGAACCTTATCTCCAAACCATTCCAAAGTATGATGAGAAATGGAAATGGATGCAGGAAGATACTGGATACAAGATTGGAATGTTCTGGGCATCTAGTTCTGGATTTGAACAGAACTCATTTAGAAGTGTAGAACTCAAAGACTATGTGAGTGTGCTTGGAAATAAAGGATACTCATTATATTCACTTCAAACTCATAGTGATAATAAGGATGCTGATGAGTATCCAGAAATCAAACAATCACTATCAGTTCAAGGTAGAGAATTTGCTGATACATTTTCTATTATTCAAAACCTTGATATGGTTGTGACTTCTTGTAGTTTTGTAGCACACGTTGCAGCAGCACTAGGAAAAGAAGTATGTGTCTTTGTTCCCATTATGGAATATTATGTTTGGACAAGTTCAACAGGAAAATCTATGTGGTATGGAGATAATGTTCATCTATTTCGTCAAAAGAAACCAAGAACTTGGGATACTCCCATTAAAGAGTTTGGAGAGTTTATGAGCAAATGAAATTCCATACATTTTATACAAATAATCTTTCAGAGCAACTTGCAGAAGACCACAAAAAGGTCTGCAATAAGATTGGCATAGAAGTTCAATATCATAGTGAAGAATTTATTGATTATGATAGTGCTTATACTGCTCACGGAAAGTTTATGACTTCTGTGATGGAGCAAGAAGAAGTTGCTTGTTTTTTGGATATTGATTGCCTTCCTCATAATAAGCATCTTCTAGAGAAAGCATATTCCTGGGCAGTAACAAATAATTCATTTGTAGGTAATGCTCAAAACATTTCTCATACACAAATGAGAAATCATATCTATGCTGCTGCTTCTTGTTTAATTGTAACCAAAAATGCTTGGAATACTTTAGGTAGTCCTGATTTTTCTTGGTTTATGCAGAATGGAGTACAAATAGATACTGCACAATTACTTTCTTTAAGAGCAGACCAAATTGGAATGCCATATCAACTAATGTATCCTATTGGATATGATGGTAAAGAAGAATATAAACTTTCTGGTTATGGAATGTATGGAAGAGGAACTTTATATCCAGCAACTTGGCATTATTTTAGAATTAGTGATTTTAATAATGAAATACCAGACCTTTGGACAACTCGTGTAAATAATATACTAGAAGATCAAAAAATCATTCCACATCATTCATCGTGTTTTTATGAACTATAAGTTTTTGTTTTTAGTTGGATCAGCAATCAACCATTTCAAGGAAGAAAGTTTAAGTGAGTTTAATGCTGAACAAAGATTTCTACAGACATTAGATACTATTCAGTCAATCAAAGATAAAGTTCCTGATGCTTATATCTTGATATATGAAGGATCAGAAACACCAATCAAACAAGAGTATAAAGATAGGTTTATTGAACAGAGTGATTTATTTCTTGAGTTTGGTAATGACCCATATATGAAATCTCTTTATGAGAATCTTCATAGAGATCCAAATAAATTTACATTTGTAAAGTCTATGCTTGAGTGTAGATGTTTGGAATTGGTTTTAGAATATATGATGGAGCATAATGTTTTTAATGATGTAACTAGAATATTCAAGTTAAGTGGAAGATACAAATTAAATGAATACTTTGATATTAATGACTATAAAAGTAGATTTTTCACAAACAAGTATGTGATGAAATATTATGATTATGATGAAAGATTTAAAAATATGGATGATATTTACACAACTCTCTATGGATGTAAAGGTAATGTTGTGACTGGTTTGTGGTCATTTGATAGATTTTTGTTCATGAATATCTATGCTGTTCTTCAAAAAAGTTTTCAATATATGGAAAGAGCAATCCAAATGACTGCTGGAATTGATATTGAACACTCTTTCTATCATTTTATTGATAGAGATAATATTATAAATGTTCCTGTGCTTGGACTAGATTTAATTAAAGGTATGGATGGTGATAGATTTTCATTATGAAAATAGCAATCTTTTATCATATAGCACAAATTGGTTTTGGTGCTTTTATTTACCAGCAACAAGTTCATAGACTATATTCTTCTGGTTTAATTCAAGCAGCAGACTATATTCACTTTGGAATAAATGGAGAGAAAGAACTTTTTAATATTCCAGAAAAAGCAACAGTTAATTATAATAAAGATTGGAAGTCTGAAAAAGAAACTTTGCTATCATTAAAACAATTTTGTAAAGAAAACTCAGATTATAAAGTCTTATACTTTCATACAAAGGGAGCAACTAAAAATGAACTTTCAGTTCATTCTTGGAGATTGATGATGGAATATTTTACAATTGATAAATGGAAAGAGTGTGTAAAACATCTTGATGAATATACTTGTGTTGGATCTCATTTAGGAACAATAGGACCAAGTATCTGTGAGGATGGTTCTTTGATTGAAAATGATAGAACTTATGCCTATATGGGAAACTTTTGGTGGGCAAATGCTTCTTATATAAACACGATCAAATCTAGATATATCGATTCTGATTGTAGAATGGAAAAAGAAAGATGGATTGGAGATAGTGATAGTTGCTATCCAAAGACATTATATAATGATATAAATTTTGATAGAGACCCATTTAACTTTAATAACTATGAGTATTATTTTAGGGAGGAAGATTATATAAAATGAGACCTTGTGGAGATTGTACTGCTTGCTGTACTTGGTTGAATGGTAGTGCTTATGGGCATACTTTTGGTAATGGAAAAACCTGTAAGTTCTTATGTGAATCTGGATGTAGTGTCCATAAGGCAAGACCAAAAGTATGTGAAAGTTATTTCTGTGCCTGGTCTCAAGAACTCATAGATGAAGAAATGAGACCTGATAAATGTGGAGTGATTGTTTCTGTAGAGAATAATGAGAATGGTCAATATCTTAAGTTAATATCAACAAAGGAAGAAATAAATACAGATATATTAAATTATTTTAGTAAATGGAGTAGTATAATGAATACTCCAGTGATTTATTTTAAGAATAATAACTGGGAAGTCCTCTAATGCCTACTTTTTACAATTACACACAAAATGGATTGATATATTCCTTTGATGATGTTTTTGTACCTGCTGATGCTTTTAGAACTGGGAACTTATGGACTTGGGGACGTAATGATTTTGGTCAATTGGGAATTAATGCTTCAGGAACAACAACAAATAGAACCACTCCAGTCACAACTTTTACTGGTGGAGCAAACTGGAGGACAATATCAGGTGGGGCAGATCATTATGCGGGCATTAAAGATGATGGAACTTTGTGGATTTGGGGCTTGAATGCTTATGGGCAATTAGGAGTTAATGATACAACAAATAGACCAACACCAGTCACTACATTTGCTGGAGGAACTAACTGGAAACAAGTTCACTGTGGAGGGAACCATTCAGCAGCAGTTAAAACAGATGGAACTTTATGGACTTGGGGACGTAATGCTTATGGGGGATTGGGGATTAATAATACCACAAATAGACCAACACCAGTCACTACTTTTGCTGGAGGAACTAACTGGAAACAAGTTAGTGGGGGAAACTTTTTTGTTGCAGCAGTTAAAACTGATGGAACTCTGTGGCTTTGGGGAGACAATCTTAGAGGTCAATTAGGAGTTAATAATACAACAGATAGACTTACACCTGTCACTACATTTGCTGGAGGAATTAACTGGAAACAAATTAGTTGTGGTATAAATTTTGTCAATGCAGTAAAAACTGATGGAACTTTATGGACTTGGGGGGGAAATGCTTATGGTCAACTAGGAGTCAATGATACTACTAATAGACCAACACCAGTAACCACATCTGTCGGGGGAAATGATTGGAAAAGACCCGCAAATACTGGTGGATCACAAGATATGTCTGCTGTAATAAAAACTAATGGAACTTTATGGACCTGGGGTCGTAATAATTTTGGACAATTGGGAGTAAATGATACTACTAATAGACCAACACCAGTCACTACTTTTGCTGGAGGAAATAATTGGAAACAAGTTGATTGTGGATATAGACATTCTGGAGCAGTAAAAACTGATGGAACTTTGTGGACTTGGGGGAATAATGTTTATGGGCAACTTGGAATTAATAATACCACTCAAAGAAATAGTCCAGTTACAACATTTGCTGGAGGAAATAATTGGAAAGGCATTGCTTTGGGAGATTCCACAATAGCAGTCACATACATAGATCCATCCATATAAACATCATTATATTCATTATGAAAACATTATTTTTTCTTTCTGGTCTTCCAAGATCAGGTTCTACTTTACTTGGATCAATTCTTTCACAACATCCAAAACTACAAGCAACTCCAACATCACCATTAGCAGATTTGCTTTGTTGGATTGATGATGGATTTTCAAAATTAGACATTCAATATACTTATGATAAAAAAGCAATCACATATAATACATATAGTTCAATACTTTCTAACTTTTATAATCATATAGAGAAACCTTATATTCTTGATAAACATCGTGGTTGGTGTAAGAATATTTCTTCTATCGAAAAGTTTTTACATCAAACTCCAAAGATTATAGCAACCAATCGCAGAGTTAGTGAAGTTCTTTCTTCATATATTATTCTTATTGAAAAGAATGGAACAGATAATTTTGTAGATGCTCATTTAAGAAGAGAAGGAAAAGAAATTACTAAAGATAATAGGATTGAATGTCTTTGGAAGAATTATGTGAGTGACCCATATGAAAGTTTAGTATATGGTCTAACTCATAATAGACAAAATATTCATTTGGTAGATTATAATGATCTTACACAAAACCCAGAAAAAGAAATAAACAAAATCTATGAATTTTTGGAGATAGAATCTCATTCACACGATTTTTCTAACATTCTAAATACTTGTGCTGAAGAGAAAGATTATGAGTGGGGTATTGATAATCTTCACCAAATAAGAACTCAACTTCAAAGAACTTCACCACCTCCAGAAGAAGTGATTGGTGAGGAAAATGTAAAACTTTATGATAACTTTAATATATGATTGAGGTATTTTTAAGACATTGTTATACATCTAAAGTCAATCTTTCTGGAGCAAATCGTCCAGATTGGTGGAATAAGGAAAAGGTATTCCAGAATTTCAAGAGTACTTTGAATGCAGAAACCACCAACTACACAATCATCTTTGATGAATTTTATGGAAAGCAAGAAGATACTTTCCTCAAAGATGAAGAAGCAATCACAATTAACTCTGGTAAAGAAAGTTCTAGTTTTTGTAAGACATTAGAACATATTCTTTCACAAGACTTTGATGATGACACAATCATTTATTTTCTTGAGGATGATTATGTTCATCGTCCAGGATGGGATAAAGTTCTTATGGATGGGTTTACTCTTCCAGTTCAATATGTAACTTTATATGACCATGGAGATAAGTATCAAGAAATGTATAAAGAGTTTATGACTAAGGTTTTGGCAACAAAACATTCTCATTGGATGCCAACTCCTTCAACAACAAATACCTTTGCTGTTAAGTTTAAAACACTCAAGCAAGATCAAGAAATTCATAGACACTTCTCAACTGGATATGAACCTTCTGCAGATCATGGTAAATTTATTGAACTACATAAGAGAGGAAGAAATTTAATATCAAGTATTCCTGGTTATTCTACACACTGCCATTCGCAGTTTTTATCCCCTTGTATTGATTGGAGCACATACTTATGAAAAATCATCCCGTAACTCAAACTGAATACTTTAAGACTATCAAAGGTGTTGTAGATAATTTAAAGACCTCTGGAATGCTAGAAGCAGGTTCAGGTTATTGTGTGAGTATGAGTGATATTATTCACAAACTCTTACATAAAGAAGGTATCAAATCTCAAATACTTGAGTGTAGTCTAATGGTGACTCTGAAAGACCCACCAGGACTATTTTTGGTGGGATATCCTGGGTTTAATCAAAATAATTATACCAAGGATAAAATGTTATCCACTCATGTAATTTGTATTACTGAGACTGAAGTTCCTATTTTGATTGATTTGAGTGTTGGACATATTGATAAGGAGATTCCTTATATTTGTTCCCCAATTATGAGAAATTATGATCATGCAAATCTTGCTGAATATGACTTTGAAACAAGCACCTGGACTTATACAAGAAAACCTGAAACTGAGGTTGAACTTCCAAAACTTCATCAAAGAAGTATTTTAGATAGAATCAAACTGGACAATCAAATTCAAGAACAAATTGCAGTGATTCAAAAGTTAGTGTTGCTTGCCCTATCGATTTCTTCTTTGAATCTTATTCGTGGAGCATATGACTTCTATCAAACTTATGTGAATCCTAATAATGATTGGGGTCCCACTAAAACTAATATTTTAAGAGAACATGAAAGAGTGGAGAATCAAAAATGAATGTAACTTTATATGCTATCTGTAAGAATGAAGAGAAGAATATTGAGAAGTTCATTAACAACTCCAAAAAGTTTTATCATACAGTTGTAGTTGATACTGGAAGCACAGACAATACAGTTCAGTTACTTCGTGATGCTGGAATAGAAGTTTATGAACATCCACAAACAAGAGAGGAGTTTGACTTCTCAGTAGCAAGAAATCAAGCACTTTCTTATGTCAAAACTGATTGGGCATTTGTTCTTGATTTTAATGAAGATGTTGATGAGTTTTATCCAGAAGGATTTGATGCTATTTCTCAAGAATTTACCACATTTAGACATCTAAGATACGATGATAATGAAACTGATAAACCCGTTCCATCTAATGAAGTTCATACAAGATTTCATAGAACAAACAATTATACTTGGGTAAATGCTGTTCATGAAGTTCCCAACTTTGTTCCAACAGAAGAATATCCTAATGAGGTTGGTGTAGACACTACTATTAAGATTACAAAGAAAATCAACAAAACCATAGACAAAGAACTATTTTATTTTACTATCTGTGAAAGGGAACATAAAAAAGATCCAACTAACTGGTATTGGATTTGGTTTATTTTTAATCACTACTATAATGTTAAAAATTTCCAAAAAGCACTTGAATATGGTCAAGAGTTTTTAAATATATCTAAACCTTATTTTGATAGTTTTAGGATTCTTGCTTTTATTCGTTGTAGTCAGATTTTATTTTCTATAGGAGATTTGCAAAGAGGTGCTAATTATGCATTTCATGCTGTCAGTGAAGCAATGAATTTTGGAGGAGAACTACTTGGAAATGCCTTTATTCACCTATTAATGGTGGGAAAACTACTTAATAATCCCAATATCATTATCTTTGCATCTGCATTTTCAAATGACACCTTGAATATTGATGAAAGAAAGGAATCAATTAATTTACTTTATAATAACATTATAGAGTAGATACTAATTTTTTAATATCATTATGAATATCTTCTATTTTTTCTGAAGATTGAAATATATGATTTGCTTTAATATCTGCTCCTGTACAAAACCAATCATTAGGATTTTGACCAAAGGCATAAAATGTTTTAGTTGGGTCATTTAAATTTTGTTCAATTGTAGAAAAACAAAATGGACCAGAATTTTTACCAATGATTAGATCACAAAAAGTAGATAAGTATCCAATTTCATTTAAATCACATCCTTTAATTTGAATAATATCATCAGTAAATTTAATATTATCTAATTCACAATTAAATTTTTTAGTTGCTATGAATGTAATATTTTTATATTGATTTGCTAGTTCTATTATCAAATCTGACATATCATCATTATGAATTGATTGTCCAGATAAACATGGTCCATTTGAAAACAATACTTTCTTAGAGTTGTCTTTTTTAATGTAGTTATCTACACTAGAACAATCTATTTTAGAAAAGTCAATGTAAGGAAGATATTGTTCTATTGGTTTTAATTTTAAATTAGTATTAAAGGTGGAATTTATTTTATTATAAATTTGTTCAAATACTTTATAATTAGTTCTTAAATTTACTCCAGATTGTTTATATTCTTCATTCTCACACATATATGGCCACAACCAAACATTAATATATAAAATTGAATTCATTTCAAAAAATGAATCATAAAAATTGTAAGTGTAAATTTGAGTATACTTTACATTTAAATCTTTTATTAATGATGGACTACTGTTATAATGGTAAAAGCATTTTACATCAATATTTTCACAAATATCTTTAATGAATGCTTTATTATGAACTATATCTCCATTATGACCTTCAGTAAAAAACAGAATATATTTCATAAAATATTTTAATAATTATTATATAGATTCCTATGAATTTCCCTAATGTCCCAGTATCAATTGGAGAATTGATTGATAAAATTACAATTCTTCAAATTAAACAGAAGTTTTCTGACAATGAATATATTGTCAAAGAACTAAATGATCTTATCAAAATTGCAGAAGATTTGCAAGTTTACAAAGAAGATTATCTTAATGATCTTATGGAGGTTAATCAATCTCTATGGTACATTGAAGATGAGATTAGAATCAAAGAAAAGAAACAAGAGTTTGATGAAGGGTTCATTGAACTTGCTAGAAGTGTATACAAGCAAAATGATCTTAGAGCAGTAATTAAAAGAAAGATTAATGATGAAACTGAATCTGCTTATAAAGAAGTAAAGATTTATTGATACAATTTATCTTCAAACCTAACAGAGTGATCCTACTCATGTTTGGACAACTTGTCAACTTGACACCCTCAAGACCTCATGTTATTATGTAAAAGTCTTGAGGGTTCTTTGTAACTTTGAGACCCCAGACCTGTCTTTGGTGGTAGACAGTTTAATTGGTGTCCTAAGGGGGTGTGGTGCCCCCCTTTTTTGTGCTATCCTGTAAGGATAGTAAGGAAATCACACATGTCAGTCAACCTAGAGGTTAAAGGTTCTCTTGCAAAATGTCTTGCAACTGAGAACCTTATCATTGAACATAAAAAGGTCCCTACTGCATGTTTTGATGTGGATCTGAGGGTTCTGACTCTCCCTATGTGGGATAAAGCATCTGCAACTGTTTATGACCTTCTTGTAGGGCATGAGGTTGGTCATGCACTCTTCACTGACAATATTGACTGGACTATTGATTATCCTGATGTTCCTAAGGATTTTATCAATGTGATTGAAGATGTTCGTGTAGAACGTCTGATGAAGAAGAAATATCCTGGTCTTTCTAAGACTTTCTACAATGGATACAATGAACTGAATAATGATGATTTCTTTTCCACTAAGGATGAGAATCTGGATAATCTTTCATTCATTGATCGCATCAATATGTACTTCAAGATTGGTGCATTCCATAACATTGCTTTCTCTGATCAAGAGAATGAGTTTTTGACTCGCATTAGCAAACTGGAAACTTTTACTGAAGTTCTTGATATTGCTCGTGAGATTGCTGAGTTTGTCAAATACAAACCAAAACAACTCACTGAAATGCCTGAATTTGTTCAGAATGAAGGACAAAGTGGAGAACAAGTAGATCTTCCTCAGAATTCTCAGCAGAATACTCAACAATCTGAGAATGGCAATAAAACTGAACTCCAACAAGAATCTCAATCATCTTCAACTTCTGGTGAAGATTCTCAGGATGAATCTTCTATCACTATGCAACAGGAAGCACCTAATGGTGGTGGGAATCAACCATCTAGGCAGCATGGTGAGATTGATGAACTCAAATCCAAGACATCACAATCTTTTGATGAAAAGTCTCAAGACCTGACCAATTCCTTTGCTCAGGAGACTACCTATGTAGAACTCCCTAAGGTTTATCTTGAGAATGTAATCATTCCCAATTCTTATATTCATGAGAAGGCATCTGAGTATTATAATAAGTATGCAAATTCTTTTATTCGTGATGAGTATGTCAAAGTAATTCAGGAATACCAACAGTACAAATCTTCTGCAGTCAAGGAAGTCAATTATCTTGTAAAAGAGTTTGAGTGTAAGAAATCTGCAGATCAGTATGCACGTGCCACTACTGCACGTACTGGTGTATTAGATACAACTAAACTGCATACTTACAAATATAATGAAGATCTATTCAGAAAAGTCTCAGTGATCCCTGATGGAAAGAATCATGGATTGATCTTTATTCTTGACTGGTCTGGATCTATGGCAAACTGGATGCTGGATACTTGTAAGCAACTGTTTAATCTTATTTGGTTCTGTAAGAAAGTTAACATTCCCTTTGAAGTATATGCTTTCACTGTAGACTGCAATTCTTATATTGACATCCAACCTCATCATCCCAATATTATCGAAATGAAAGGTGGAGTTCTTGCTCCAGAAAAATCATTTAGACTTCTAAATATCTTCACTAGCAAAGTTAATGCTCGTGAGACAGAAGAACAGATGAAAAATATTTGGTCATGTTGTTGGAGTTTCCAGAAGAGTAACTTTGACAATCCTCGTCATCTTGATTTGTCTGGTTCTCCTGTTGGGGATACCATGATTGCTTTGCATTATTTGATCCCCCACTTCCAGAAACAAAACAAACTTCAGAAAGTAAATGTTGTATTTCTGACTGATGGTGAAGGTTATGTCAATGCCATCACAAAGATCAAGAAGAATCGCTCTAGTCAAGATTATGTAGGATATTCTAAAAATTATAAAACAACCCTGCGTGATAGGAAGACTGGGAGAGTTTATTCTCCCTTTGAGTATGGCAACTTCCCACAATATGCTAAAGTCTTGCTCACATCATTGAAGGATAGGTTTCCTACTGTTAACTTCATCAACTTCAGAGTTGTTCCTGGTATCTATTTCAATACCTGTTACCAATGGTATGGCAGAGAATGTGGTTCTTATGAGGAAGTGAAGGCAAAATATAAGAAAAATCAATTCATTACATTTACTGGTACTGGATTTGATCAATTCAATGTTATTCCTACAAGTTCATTATCGCAAGATGAATCCTTTGATGTTGAAGAGGGTGCAACAAATGCCAAAATCAAATCTGCATTTGTGAAGATGCTCAGTAAAAAGAAAACAAATAAGAAACTGCTCTCTTCATTTGTTGATCTAATTGCCTGATGTGCCAGTTGGGGCAGAGTCCACTCTGCCCCTGACTCTGCCCCAATCCATGCTATCATTACAAAGTAATCAACCCAAGACCATGCAAGAACAACTTGTATTACTACTCAAAGATCAGTTTGGTACAGAAATTACTGCTGATGCAGTAAAATCTGTAGCAGTTCAAATGAATACTACTTATGCAACTGCATCTAAGCATCTGCAACAATACAAAGTTGGTCGTGGTAAATGGAATCTGGAGGTAACAGTGAAAGATCTTGAGCAAACCTATAACTCCCCTGCTGCAGAAGGAAAAGATACCATCAACTCCCTCTCTTATGTACAACAAAATCTAATCCCACAGAAAGATGCTACCTTCGTCAGCTTTGGTAACTTTAGTGATATTAAGAAAGTTGTATCTTCTGGTTTGTTTTACCCTGCTTTCATCACTGGTCTCAGTGGGAATGGTAAAACTTTTGGAGTTGAACAGGCATGTGCTCAACTTGGTCGTGAGTTGATTCGTGTCAATATCACTATTGAGACTGATGAAGATGATCTAATTGGTGGTTTTCGTCTAGTTAATGGTGAGACTGTGTGGCATAATGGTCCTGTTGTGGAATCAATGGAGCGTGGTTCTGTTCTCCTTTTGGATGAACTTGACCTTGCATCTAATAAGATCATGTGCCTACAATCCATCCTAGAGGGTAAGGGTGTCTTCCTAAAGAAGATTGGTAAGCATATCATGCCAAAGGAAGGTTTCACTGTGTTTGCTACTGCAAATACTAAAGGTAAAGGTTCTGATGATGGTAGGTTCATTGGAACCAATGTACTCAATGAGGCATTTCTTGAGAGATTCCCCATTACTTTTGAGCAAGAATATCCCACTGCAAGTGTTGAGAACAAGATCCTAACAAAGGTGGCACAATCCCTCAACATTCCTATGATTGGGGAGCACACAGACTTCATCAAACACCTGTGCAGTTGGTCAGATATCATTCGCAAAACCTTTGCTGATGGTGGTATTGATGAAGTAATCTCTACTCGTCGTCTTGTCCACATCATGAAAGCATATGCTATCTTTGGCAAGAAAGATAAGGCACTTAAAGTGTGTCTGAATCGCTTTGATGATGAAACCAAGTCCACTTTTGTGGAGTTGTATGATAAGATTGACGCTGAATTCCAACAACAAGAGGGGGAATAATCTCCTTCTTGCATATATAAATGAACCCCTTACATTTAAAATCTACTATGACTTCCATTTTCCTAGAAAAAGATGGTGACATCATCTATGAGGAATTAGAAGAAAATAAAACAGAAGAAGTAGAGGATGAATATAGAGAGGATAGAATGGATCAAATGATCTCCAGATATGGGTATTGAAGAGGTTACTATGATTCAAAGTATAGAAGAACTTATTACACGTGAGTATCATCAGGAATTGAGGGAGTTTGCAGATTATCTTGGTGTTGATTACGAAGATTACTTAGAGCATCTGCATCCTGATGTTGACTTTGATGATGTTTCAATGTAGTATATGTAAGTGGAAGGTTGCCCCACAGAGAGTGAAGCCAAAGGGATAAGGCACGCAGATAATGCATTCAGTAGTTGGTTCGAATCCAACCACTCTCTACTTTATGGGCTCATAGTTAAATGGATATAACCATTGCCTTCTAAGCAATTGTTCTAGGTTCGATTCCTAGTGAGCCTGTTTTTTATACTAACTAACATATGGATGAAGATCAATTAGGGTGGGTAAGTAAAGATATGGAATGGGCAATCATTCCATGTGGAAAGAAGTTTGTAACCATTAATAATGGACATCAAATTTCTATGCATTTAAATATGACTACTGCTAAGAAATTTGTTCAAAAACAGATGGCAAAAAAACGATGAGTATCTCTAGTATTGAATCCATTTATTATGAGAATGGTGTAATCTATGTTTCTGCTATTGTTGAAGATGTAGTTCAAACATATGCACAGACATACTATGAACCTGCTGAATATGGTGCTGCATTGTGTGAGGCATCATTCACTCTTGATGAGGATGATATTGTTCCCAGTAGTGAACATGAATTGATTCAATTCCTTGATAATCTTGATTTAGATTGGCAGTTGGTGGATACCACAGATTATTAAGTCAATTAATTTTTTTGATAGATAATTAGTAATCATATAATATTTTTCCATGTCCAATCACAATCAAAAAAATGAACATAGAAAAAAATAAAGCAATAGATCTTATGATTGAAGATCTACACACAGCAAATCATAGAATAATATGCATGGCAAGAGGGCAGGGATGTGAAAGAGAATTGGAATCTATTAAACAACAACTAATAGATTATTTAAATTTTCTAAGAAAAATGCCATGATCTATTACTATTCAATTTTTACAATATTTTCTATTATTGTCACAATGATGATAATAGATCCAAATGTATCTCATTATATAATTTTACTTTCTAAATCTGCTAAAGTAAAAGCAGAGAGAATGTTCTGGATGATTAGATTTCATCCTGTCATTATTTCCTCACCCATAGGTAGATGGTGGATGATGAGGAAGTATATGAAGACAGCTGAGGAACTGTCACAGCAACTCTCCCAAAAGGAAGATGATGTGCTATAATAAAGATTATTGATAAGCATTATGTCCAACAAAAAACTTATTAAAAAACTGAAGAGTGCTTATGTCACTTGCTTTGATTGTGGTGACAAATATGGTGTGTATTCTGTAGGATATTCCTCTATATGGGAGGGCAAATGTGATGTATGTGGTAAAACTAAAAACATCACAGAGGCAAGAGACTTTGCTTATTTTGTCACTGGCATTCGTAAACTCACTTTAGAAGATAAGGGTGAAGTTTCAATAGGTTTGAATTGACATTTAATTTACAATGAATATAAAAAACTACTCAGTATTTCCTTCTATTATCAATGAAATAGATTGCAACTTGTTTAAGTCAATTAAATCTGATCTTGTCTCTTGGATATATGAATATCAGAAAACTCATGAGTCTGTTCAAAGATCAAATGTGGGAGGTTGGCAATCACAATCTGATTTTCATTTAGATTCAACATTTAAAGAATTTAAAGATTACATACTGTTTCATGCATTAACTGCATCAGAAATGTATAACTTGAATCTAAAGTTGGATAACATGTGGATTAATGTAAATCAAAAAGGTAATTATAATTTATCTCATTGTCATCCAGCATCTTTATTGTCTGGTGTGATGTGGATAAAAACACCAGATAATTGTGGCAATCTAGTTTTTGAATCTCCAAATGGATTTTCTCAATATGTACTCACTGAGAATATAGATTCAGAAATTTCAAATCAATATAATTACTTCTCTAATTTTTATTTTACTCCAGTGGAAGGACGCATGGTAATATTTCCATCTTCACTACAGCATTGGGTGGATGCCAATAAATCAATGGATGATAGAATATCAATAGCATTTAACCTAGTAAATAACAGTTAACATGGATTTAACAGATCAACAAATTAAATTGATTCACCAAGCAGTTAGATATTATCAAATTCATGGAGTCAGATTTAATGGGAGTGATTATAAAATTTGTGATGAGATTTTAAATATGACATTTGATAAGTATTATCCACACACCAAGGAGCAATCAAGTTAATGGCAATTAAGAATACATCAAATGTTCAAGAGTTTCCATTTGAACAATTTCCAATAAAAATTATCCATAAAGATGGGAAGGATCTAAAGGATACAAAAACTTGCTACTTCCAGAACGAAGATCACGCAAATAAGTACATTACTAGGTCTAACTTTAATTCTAAAGATTATGAGATTTATATCAAACCTGGAACAAATTTGGAGACTGTGGGCAAAGTCCCTAGGAGAAAAGGCACATCAAAAAAACAAAATAGCAGATCAAGTAGCAACAATTAGGACAATCATTTTTGCTACATATCTTGTGACTAACTGCTTTATTGTGGCAGGTGTTATTCGTCACTGGAATGATAAAGAAATTAATGTTGAGGTAGAAATTTATGAAAATTCAAACTATTCAGAAAAGTTATACTCAAAAGGATGGGACAGTGTGGGAATGGATAGAGTCTCCAGAATTGAGGGAGTTTATTCTTCAGGCACAGTTAAAAACAAATCAGGGGAATTTGAATGAATCATGATTTGTTGGATGATACATTTTATGTGAAACAACAGAGATGGGGAACTTGGGTATCATATGACAAAGAAGACAAACCAATTATCACATCTCTCACTGAAGAGCAATGTATTTCAGCAACCCGTTTTTATCTTAAAGGACGGCAGGAGGGTTTCTCTGAATCCTCAACTTATGAAGGTGTAGTAGGTGGAAAACTCTAAACCTCATCATGTATTTGATTATACAACTCCTTGGTTTGAGTGGTTGTCTTATTTGGAATGTTGTGCTAGTCTAGATGTACAACCATCTTATGGTAGGTGGTTGCGATACAATTCTTACTTTAATCTTTATGGAGTAAAGAAATGAGCAGAACTTACAGGAATACTAGTGGTATGCATAGATATGCATATCGTTATCCAAGAACTGAAAATGAGCGTAAGCAACTGGATGGAGTTCTTCATGATTGTGAACTCTTTGAATTCCCAGTTTCAAAAGTAAATCATATGAAATCTAGGGAGAATAATCTTCCATCATGTTGGGATGATAAAGTTGTCAGTGCTTATTATCAACAGCATTATGAGGTAAGTTGATGCAAAAGTTTATTCAACCCATTCTTGATTATACTAATTATTTGGAAGAGAAGATTACAAAACTTGAACAGGAAAATGTAGCGACTACAAATAGTCTTTATGAACTGCAAAATCAAATAGAAGAACTTCAACGAAAAGTAATTAGTAATGACTGAAACAAATTCACTTAAACTTACTGAAAGGGAAGATGGGTCATTTGATCTTGATTGGGATGGAAATGATCCAATGTGGTCTTTTTTGAATGATAAAGATCAAGAATGGATTGAAAACTGGGTTATTGAAGCACTAAAGCAAAAGTTAAAAATGTATGAATGAAGCAGGTAAATCCATACAAGAATGGTGGGATTCTGATGCTTGTAAACAACTTCAAAAAGATTTGGAGGAGTCTAAGCAAAAGGCAATAGGAAAGTATTTTATGCTTTCTGAATCAGACAAACTTGATATGGTTCAAGCAATCTGCTATATTATGTGTAAAGCAGAGCATGAGGGAACATCTCATCGTGGTCTTCAGGATGCATTGGGAATATATCCCTCTGGGTTTTGGGTAGATCATCTGATGGATGTTCACAATGCTCTCTGGTCATATTATCATGAGAAGAAGAGTGATGAAGACATGGAAGAATTGAAAAAGTTTACATAAAATTAAAGATAAGATTAAGAAATCACATAAATCATAGATAGTATGTTAGAGTATCAACATAATTAAGGAATTTATGACGCACTCACGTTTTACTCAAACAGACCTATCAAATGATGAATGGAATGAACTTGTTGCACTGAAGAATGCAATAAATATTAATCCAGCAACAGTTCATCCAGATAAAATGGAACTTTTCACTGCATTGCTTGTAAAAACTCTTGAAGGTAAAGGCGATCCCACTTATGACTCTTGAAGAAAAGATGTTTGTCTCCTACAAAGACATGAAAGGTAAAATTGTTTTTGTTTGTGATAGTTATGCAACATTCAATCCAATCAATAGTAATGCATTGATGCTAATTTATAAAAATAATTGGACCAATGTGACAATCCTCTAAGTGGCACACACCTCTTGACTTTTCCCCTCAGACATGCTATTATTACAAAGTAATCAATCAAAGGCAAATGTCTGTTTCTGTTACTCTCAATGTTGATTCTTCTGCTATCTCTGAAGTTTCTTTTGATTATGATGAAAATCAAGTTGGTGTAACTTATCATAGCAATCTTGATAAGTCTTATGTTTTTGCATGTGATAATCTTCAAAGTGTTGAAGAACAAATTCGCACTGCTGAGAGTGTTGGTAAACTGATTGCCAAACTCAAGAATAATAGTGTTCTTGTTCCTATTCAAGTCTGATACATAACTAGATAGAGGTTAGGTCCCTGTTATATCCTTATGAGGTATATCACACCTAATCCATCAAATTGGAAGGTTGACCGAGTGGTTTATGGTGATAGTCTTGAAAACTATTGAGGTTAGTAGCCTCCCAGGGTTCGAATCCCTGACCTTCCTTTGGTAGAAATATCTGCCAACTTTACTGAAAGTGTTATTGATGCCTGTGGGGAGTCAGTAAATTACTTCAGTACTGTATCACCTTCTATCAGGGTTAGAAATATCTGATTCTGATAGTCGTATAGGGAAGTCCTCTAATACTTCCCCTCTGGGAGATTAACTCAGTGGTAGAGTGCCTCCTTTACACGGAGATGGTCCACAGTTCGAATCTGTGATTTCCCACTCACGGGGTGTAGCTCAGTTTGGATAGAGCGCTGCTTTTGGGAAGCAGAAGTCGTAGGTTCAAATCCTATCACCCCGATTGAAGAATAAATATCTTCAAGCAATTAAATTTTTATTATGTCCTTAATATCACAGAGAGATAGAAAAGTTGCTATTGAAGCACTTGACTTTTATATTTTCAACAAACAATTTGATTTTACTGAAGAAAAGAGAATGGAACTCAATGCCCTTCTTAATTGGATAAAACTCGAATATTTCAAAAATGATAATCAATCTGTGGTATAATGAAAATATGAAACTGTGGAGATGGACTTTAACTGATTCATCTCTTGAAATGCACGCAGGAAGTCAACAGCAACTGCGTGATGCTATGAATGACATAGCAAATACAGTTGAATATATTATTAGTGAAGAAGAATAGTATTCCCCTGTGGCGCAGCGGTAGCGCAGATGACTGTTAATCATTTGGTCCCTGGTTCGAATCCAGGTGGGGGAGTTTGCCTATGTATTCCAACTGGTAGAGAAGGTGGACTTAGAATCCATACAGTGTAGGTTCGAATCCTATCATGGGCACTTGGGGGATTAGTTTAGTGGTAAAATGGGTGCTTTGCAAGCATCAGTCACCAGTTCGACTCTGGTATTCTCCATTATACAGTGTGACACATGTAGAAGTGGCACAATAAAAGAGCAGAGACCTTAAATCCATGCTATGATTACTAGGTAATCAATCAAACACATGATACTCTCAATTCATTTTGTGGAGTTAATTGATGGAAACTAAGATGAAACGTAAAATGGTTAATGTTGAACCTGTTTCTAATAAAGCAAAGAATAGGTTTGCCAATGTTATGGACAATCTTCATGGTTGTCATGTAGAGCAAGAAAATGATAAGCAATTGTTTCTTGCATCAATCAATAAGAAATACTTCTTTTGGATTGATAAAGTGAATGATCTTCATTGGAAAGTAGTTAAATGACTGAAGACTTTGTGAGATTGAGTCTTGATGAATTGGGTGCAATTAAGAATGCTCTTCAGTTACTATCAAGGAATGAACAGAAACTCATAGAGAATAATTGTGATGTAAGTTTAAATAGATTGTACAATAAACTGCAGAGCACTATTGAGGGTCTCACAGGGTACAGTTGATGAAGTGGCACACTACCCCTTGATTTCTTCCCTCAGATCTGGTATCATTACAAGGTAATCAAAAAACAAATGCCTAATACGTACAATTTCACAGGTGATGCTGTTACCTTCCTTGGTTTGGTTGGTGTCATTAGCACTGCTATTATTCTTATCACTGTTTTTCGTCGTTATTTCAATAGTCCTTACATCAAATGAACTACAAGTCTATTCAAGAATACGAAAAAGATCTCAAAGAAGCAAAGAAGAGGTATGATAAATTAAGCAAACAAATTCGTAGATGTAAATCAGAATATCAATATGAAATTATGTGTGAGGATCTAGAAGATTGTAGGCAGGATGTGATTGAACTGCAAATCATCATCACTGAATTACGTAATAAGAAGAAACTTGCTGAACTTGAGGTTAACTGAGGACACTTGATGAACTGGCACACAACCACTTGATTTCTCTGTGATTGTGTGCTATCATACATGTATGAACAAAATTGAAATGCAACTTCAAAACATTAACAGTGAACCAATGCAAGACTGGTTTGAGTTTAGTTGTAGATTGTGGGCAGATCATTATAGTTTTTTATTAGGTCTTTCCTATAACACTGAAGCAGATAAAGTGTGGTATAGGGAACAGTTCAACATGAACAAGATTTATGATGTTTGATAGTATGTGGAAAGGCATCTTTCTGTGTGTGATTCTACTTGTTGGAGATCCATTCATTACACTCAAAGCACAGACTCAAAACTATGCTACTGTGTCACCTGTAGAACTGGCACATAATACTCCCAAATCCTAAGTTTTTGTGCTATGATGATCACATCAAAAGTTGAGGAACAATGATTGACACTTGCAAATTGCATGATGATCTAGAATATTTTGCATCTTATCTTGGTGTTGATTATGATGATTACTATGAACTCATCTATAATCTTCCAGATGAAGATGAGGATGTTGAAATAACACTCACTGCTTGATTGATGGGAATGTGTTTGCCCTAAAGTTACACAAATTGTACCCTATTTGATTCTTTCTTATTATGTCTGCTGAACTCATGATTGCTGCTCTTCGTCGTGGTCAAACTGGCAATGAGATTCTGGCAATTCTTGATGCTGTGACTGGTGAAGATAAAACTCCTTCCACTGAAACTGTGGTTGCTGAACCAACCTCTGAATGGATTGATTTCTGATAATAAATAGGGGCAATGCCCCTTTATTTGGGCACATAGCATAATGGATAATGCAACATCCTTCTAAGATGACGATTGGGGGTTCGAGTCCCTCTGTGCCTGTTATATTAAAGAATAAGTAAAATGATACATCAACACTCACTACAAACATCAGCAGCATTTGATAGAATTGATGATGCTTTACGTGGAAAGACTGATGATGATTTAAATGAACTCATTGAAGATCTTGAGTTTTTATTGTATAAAGCAAAAGATATTCAAGGTATTACTGCATCAATTAAAGATGGATCTGACTATGATCCACAACAATATTGTGACATTCCTCCCAGATTTTAATGATTGAACTTCTTGCTTCTGTTGTCATTTCAAGTACAAATACATCAGAATATATCAATCAATTCTGTGCTCATGTTGTAGGCATTCCTTATGCAAGTGATAACTTTACAGATGAAGAATGGAATAGATTTGTATATTGTAGAGAGCATTTGAAGGTGGACAGTTGACAAACTGCCACAATACCCCTTGATTTCTGCTGTTATCTGTGTTATGCTGTAAGCATGATGAAAAATACAACTTTGACCACTGAACAAATTATTGATAAGATTGAGCAGTTCTGTGATGTTCTGCGTACCAATTATCAATCTTCTGCTATTGCTCGTCATAGAGAATACATTGCCAAAGGTGAGAATGTAGACTATCACCAGGAGCAAATTGATAAACTTTGCATGGGTGAAGGTGTGGATGAATATACCTATGAAAAGGGTAGAAAGTATGCCAGAATTGTACATCATGCTGGTCTCCATAAACAACGCAGTGCTCATGCATTTGTTGATCTGAATACTGGTGATGTGTACAAATCTGCATCTTGGAAATCACCTGCTAAGGGTGTGAGGTATAATCTTATGGATGAACAATCTTGTGAAGAAATGTACAAACGTGCTGATTGGGCAGGAGGTTATCTCTACAAATGAAACCTGTACTGTTCTGTATTATTTGTCTGATGATTGGATATGTTGTGAGTAACAATGCAGATAAACAGATGCAACATGATACACACAAAATGATGCATCAAAGTTATACCTTGTGACACTTGTAGAACTGTCTACTAATGCTTGACTTTCTTGTGAATCTGTGGTATCATACATGTATGAAAGATAAGTTTATGACTGACTCCACTCTTGATCTCTTCTGTAATCATGAGGATGCACAACTTGCAGAAGAATATGCAATGGAACTTGAAACAAAAGCAGCAGAATTAGAAATTACTGTTGACTATTACATTGCTGAGTTCCTTTGATCATCAACACCATTAAAAACAACATGCTGACTATTTCTCAACCTTTCAATCACCTCAATCTGCCTAAACTTGCAGATATTCCTACTGAAACTGTCAATGGTTCTCGCAAATATGTCGTGAATGGCAAACTGTTGCCTTCTATCACATCAGTTACTTCCTATCAAACTCGTCATAGTATTAATGAATGGAGGCAACGTGTAGGTCAAGAAGTTGCAAATAAGATCAGTCAGTTTGCATCTACTAATGGCACAAAGTTCCACAGTATTGTAGAGCAATATGTTGACAATTCTATTGACTTTGTAGAGTATGAAGGTAATGAGAATTATGAAGTTGCTCTGAAGTTGTTCAATCAATTCAAGCATCATCTTGACATGATTAACAATGTTCACTATCAAGAGTGTGCATTGTATTCTGAACAACTAGGCATTGCTGGTCGTGTAGACTGCATTGCAGAGTTTGATGGTAAATTGTCCATCATTGACTTCAAGAGTTCTTCTAAACCAAAGTATGAATCTCAGATTCTTGGTTACTTTGTTCAAGAGACAGGTTATGCTAAGATGTATGAGGAAATGACTGGTAGAAAGGTAGAGCAAATTGTAACTCTCATTTCTTGTCATTCAGGTGAAACTCAGGTGTTCATCAAGAACCCTGATGATTATGTTGACACTCTCAAGAAGTATATTCAGGATTACAACAACAAATGAATGAGTGGAAGTGTACAATTAGAACTCCATCTAATTGGATTCAAACTGTAAGGGTTGAAGCATACACTTACAGTGATGCAGTTTCATTTGCTGAGTCTATGACTGGTGGCAAATGTATCACTGCTGTTATAGATAACTCATACAGTTCAGACAATAGCAATTCATCATCATCTGGTGGTGATAGTGGTGAGTTCAATGGTGCAGGTGCATTAGCACTGTTAGTCATTCTTTTTGCACTTGCTGCATGGAAATACATCCTAATCATTGGTGCAATTTCATTAGTTGTCTGGGTCTTGATTCAATACTTTAAGGAGTAATTTTTTGCTAGTGTAGCTCAGTTGGATAGAGCAGGGTTTTTGTAAAGCTCAGGTCGCAAGTTCAAGTCTTGTCACTAGCTTCTAACATGAATGTATGGCATTTCAGGTATAGCATGTGCCAGTTGTAGAAGTGGTCGCTATATTTTTGCAAATGCCTCAATCCATGGTATGATACATGTATCAAAGTTGAGAAACACAAATGGATCAAATCTTCCACTATCACACAAACTGGAAGGAAGGTAAAGTTAATCAGATGTGGATTCAACAAGTTGAAGACAAATATGTTGCTATTGCTTACAATCCTGAGAAGAATGTGAGCATGGTGATGTCCAAACCTCGCAGCAGTTACAGTGAAACTCTCAACTGGGTTCGTGGTTGGTGTGGTACATTTTGTGTCCTTCCTGTTTGATATTAAAATGAAGACATTTATCATTGGTTTTGCTGTTGCAACTGTTGGTTTGAGTGGTGTAGCAAATATCATGGATGTTGGCATCAATATTCTACAAACTCATGCACAGCAACTGAATAAACAACTATCACAAATTAACCAACAATAGTGTCATTCATGTGCCATATGTACTAGTGGCACAATACACTTGACAAATCACCAAATCCGTGCTATTATTGCAATATGCAAAAAAACAAAACTTTCTCAAAGGTCATTTACAACATTTCAAAACCCAAATGTGTTGTGTTTGATCTTGATGCAACTCTGTGTCATCATGGTTCACAAACTGGGTTTGATGAATGTGATCAATTCCCTGCTATTGATGCTGTTGTTGATGTTGCCAAGCATTGCAAATCACATGGTTTTGATCTAGTCATTGCAACTGCACGTCCTGATGTGTATGCTGAAGGAACAGGATATTGGTTGCAAGAACATCTACCAGAGTTTGATGCACTATACATGAAGAATGCAGATGATGATTCAACTGGTTCACAGTGTAAGGGTGATCAACTCCTAGACATTGAACGCTTCTGGAATATTCAATTCTGGGTTGATGATTCTCCTTACAATGCACAGGTGATTCGTGATCATGCTGTAGATTGCATTCGTCCATCCCATAATGATGCCTTCTGGGCAGACTATGGTGATCAGTGATCCTATCATCAATCAGTTTCTTATGTCTAGAACATTGGTGCTGATGTTGATGCAAATGAACAACAAACTAATTGACATAAACTCATGCAAGAATACTACTCCAGTTTCTACAAAACTTTGGTTCTGAATGTTGCAACAATTTCCGCAATCATTGTGGGCATTGTATCATTCCTGATGCGGAGTTTTTATGAGAATGATGGTCCAAATAAGGTCAGGAGTGCAATGCTAACTACTCTTGACAAAGTTGATCTCATTATCATCAAAGTTATGGACAAA
>Ga0316616_100000042_pt1 | contig 30224 bp, 33 predicted proteins | sample OWC_Aug_M1_C1_D1_FD_207660 | JGI IMG/M metagenome (GOLD analysis project Ga0316616, IMG submission 207660) | Wetland soil microbial communities from Old Woman Creek delta, Ohio, United States - OWC_Aug_M1_C1_D1_B | ecosystem: Environmental > Terrestrial > Soil > Wetlands | place: USA: Ohio... | reverse complement strand
GCTCGCCCGCCGTTGGGATGATCCGGCATTCCCCATGGCCTTCCCGTGGTTCAACACCCAGCGCTACTGGCAGGATCGCATTCTTGAACTGCGCGAGCAGATCGCCCTGATGGACGAGCCGCCATTGTGGCCGGGCTGAGTTGCCTTGAACAAGGATTGCTTATGAAGCTGTTAACGCACGTCCCAGCCTCTGCCAATGGCTACTGTTCTTGTTTTTACAAGGCATTGGCCATGCTGGCGGCGACACTGACCTTGCTCGGCGGCGGCATCGTCCCAGCCATAGCACAGGACGATGCGCCAGTCATGGCCCATGTCGTTTTACCATCTTCGTCCAAACAGGGTGCGACTCCCATGCATCAGACGGACTTTGCCAGCCCTGCCTTGCCGCTGCTGTTTGACTCTCCTGAAAAGCGGGAAGGCCTGGCCCCGTTCTTCCGCGATTCCACATTCGTTGCTCAAGCGAGGACCTATTACCTCAAGGACAAGCAATTCGACGGCAGCCATAGCGAAGCCTGGGCGCTCGGCGGGTCGCTGGCGTACAAGTCCGGATATCTGGCAGATATTTTCAGAATCGGCGCCGTCGGCTATACGTCGCAACGGCTGTATGGGCCGGAAGACAAGGACGGCACCTTGATTCTGGAGTCGGGGCAGCACGGCTACACCGTCCTCGGCCAGTTGTACGGGGAGCTCAAGCTTGCCGATCAGATTATCGCAGCGCTCGGCCGCAAGGAGTACAACACCCCATACATCAACAATTTCGATGACCGCATGACGCCGTACACCTTCCAGGGCTACAGCCTTTATGGCGCAGCCGGCGGTGCGGATGGCGCGCCGGCGTGGCGCTATGGCGCCGGGTACATCAACAAGATCAAGGAAAAGAATTCCGATGAATTCGTCTGGATGTCCAGGAGCGCCGGCGCCGATGTGAACCGCGGCGTTTATGTCGTGGGCGCCAATTTCGAACAGAACAATTTCTCGCTCGGCGCAATCAATTACTACTCGAACGACATCATCAATATGTTTTACACGGAAGCCAAGTATGCGCTGTCGCTGACAGAGCAGTACCAGTTGCAGCTTTCCGCACAGTATTCCAACCAGCGCAGTACCGGTGATGATCTGCTCACAGGTTCAGCCTTCTCCACTGGTCAGACAGGGGTCAAAGCCGATCTCGGCGTGGGCGGGGCGCTACTGACGCTGGCTTATACCAGCGCCGCCAATGGCGCCAGCATGCAAAGCCCCTGGGGTGGCTACCCGGGATATACCAGCGTACAGGTACAGGACTTCAACCAGGCCGGGGAGTCTGCGGTCATGCTCAGGGCGGAATACGATTTTTCGAAAATCGGCTTTGAGGGACTGAGCGCCTATGCGCTCACGGTTCAGGGTACTGGGGTCAAGAGACCCTCGTACAACGAAAATGAAACCGATCTCAGCCTGCAATGGGAACCGGGCAGCGGCGTGTTAAAAGGTTTTTCGTTGTGTACCCGCTATGCGGTTGTCACCCAGCACGGTGGCGGTGATCCGAGCCTGGACGATTTCCGGGTAATCGTGAATTACAATTTCTGAATGCCGCCGTTTTGGCAGGGATAAACAAATGGAGTTAGCCCCCATTTGTTCTCGTGCCTCCCGATTATTACCCCTCCAGGCTAGTGACGGCTCTCGGCAGGAGTGTTGTCGGCCTCTGCATCGAGATCGCCATAGCCCAGGCGCCGGTAAAACAGCTCCAGCAGCAGCGTCCAGCATTGGCGTGCAAGCGCCGGGTCGTAGCGCGGCCCTTCATCGCGCATAAAAGCGTGCTGGCCGTTGACTTCATGCCAGGTAAACTTGGCACCGACTTCTTCCAGCCGAGCCTTGAGCAGGTTACGGCCTTCAAGCGGAATGTGCGGATCCTGGCGACCCCAGATGTGCAACAGTTCGCCCTTAATTTCACCGGCCCGATCCATGGAGTTGTCGTTCTTGCCCAGACCCAACCCCCTTTTGTGAATATCGGTCGCGTAGAAACAGGTTGTCGCCAGCACATCCGGATTCATCGCGGCGCGGAACGCGAGGTGTCCGCCGATGCAGATGCCCATCACGCCGAGGCGCCCGGTGCAGTCGTCCCGCGTCTTAAGGTGGTCGAGTACGGCGCGTGCATCGCTATCGTAGGACGAGAGTTCCTTGGTGACCTTGTGCGCATTGCCGCGAGTAGTGCCTTCTTCGTCATAGGAAAGTACAGTGCCGGCGGGTTCGAGCTCGTGGTAGATTTCCGGGCAGGCGACCACAAAGCCATGACCTGCAAGCATTGCCGCCGTGCGGCGGATAGGGCCCGTGACCTGGAAGATTTCCGAGAACATCAGGATGCCGGGGTATTTGCCAGGGGCTGCCGGACGGAAAATATGGGCACGCATGAAGCCTGTCGGTGTTTCGAGATCGACAATCTCGTTGTCTTTGATGATCATAATACTTCCTTATTAAAGTGATAGGGATGGATATCTTGAAATTGTAGAGGGAACGGGGCGGCGGGTCACGCTGGAGAGGGGGAATCATTGAGGTTTGACCCCTATTGTTATTCTCACTATTATTCCTATTGTTTCAAATGCAACTCGGCAATTTGCGATAAGTGATAGGCTATTTCCCAATGTTGCTCGAATAGCGATTCAAGACCACCATGAGTCACAAGCAAGCCAATCTGCTACGTACTATTTTTCATGATTCACACGCTGCCAACATCCACTGGCGCGAAGTGGAATCCCTGCTCAATCATCTTGGAGCACACGTGGAGGCGTCACACGGGGCGCGCTTCAAGGTGACTCTGAATGGAGTCACTGACTTCTTACACCATCCCCACCATGGCACAGAATGTACTAGAGAACATATCAAACATCTCCGGGAATTTCTTTTGCATGCCGGCGTCAGTCTCTCCACCTACGAAGCTGAAAAAGCCAAGTAGGAAAAATAGCCACAATAGGATTTACTGCGACTATTGTCCGAAGGGGAATAAGAGGCTATTGACCTGTGACCTGCCCAATATTATAACAAGTTGAGAGATAGGCTTGAGGGTTGCGGTGATGTCTAGGGCGTGTTCACACTAATTTTGCAGTTGTGAAATTAGTGTGAACACGCCCTAGTTTCGCTAACCTCGGATAGGATCAATGCGCCGTATTGAAATATGGAGAAAATCGGCATAGCATGACCAGGCACAGGAAGGACCTGAGATCGGGGAGGCTGTACTTAACTGATAGGAGGTAATGAACCATGTGCTTTGAATGGGATAAAAGATACTTTCGTGAACAGGAAGCGTTGCGCATCAGCAAGGGAAAAACCGACGAGTTGCTGAAGCGCGCCGAGGAAGCCGCCCATGCTGAAGCTGCGAAGGCTGCAGCCGTCGCTGAACGGGAAGAGGCCGAAGCCTGAAGTGCTTTAACCGCAGTGACTTAACGAACCCCCGCCAGAGCGGGGGTTTTTGTTGGAACTCCGGAACTCAATAGGAAATTGGAGTCAGCTTCTATTTTTAAATCCAGCGGCGCACGCTGGCTTTATAGCTTCGGTATTCCTGCCCGAAGCGGGCTTCGAGATGCTCCTCCTCGTGGCGGATCACGCCATAGCGCAGGACGAGCCAGACCACGGGCGACAGCAGGATCGGCCACAGCGTGGTGAACCACAGGCTGAATCCCGCCAGGATCAGCCAGTCGCCCAGATAGATCGGGTTACGGCTGTAGCGGAACGGTCCGCTGATGCAGAGGCGCGTCGCTGCAGCGTAGGGGTTGACCGTGGTGCGGTGCCGGGAAAACTCCAGGAATGTCCAGCCCATCAGCGCCAATCCGGCCGCGATCAGCAAAACGGCCAGCGGCCGGGTGGCTTGCCCGAGATTCAGTCCAAGTGCCAGCACGTGCCGGTCCAGCCACCAGCCGCCAATGATGGCTGCCGCATACGGGGCGGGCGGCAGCATCAGTGTCTTCGGTTTGTCGATGGGCAGCGATTGGTCTTTGTCAGACATGGGCGGTCAAGTGTGATGGTGTGTAGCGGATTAGTATGAGGCAAAATGCCTCGGCTACCGGACGCCTCATAAAGTCTTCCAGGAAGCTAGTCGTGGTGCGGTTGCAATGTGAATCCACCTATTTCCGACCCCCAAGGGTGAAGCAATAAGAGCCTATTGTTTTATCATCGCGCCTGACTGAGCCGCTCGCGTAGGTTGTTCACTGTATCAGGCGCGCCGCGAATCCGAAAGAAAGCGCCCTCATGGTCTGAACGCTCCTCCAGCACCTGACAGTTCGCGTAGATTTCCCCGCGTAGCTGCTGTGCCGTCCATGGGAGGAATAGTTCGTCCTCGACCAGATCCCGCTGGAAAAAATCGACAATCGTCTGGCGCAGCTTGGCGACATCGGCAGGGCGGCGTGCGCTCATCACGACGCAATCCGGGTACTGGGCCCGCAAGGCAGCTTCGCGCTCGGCTTGCGCCACGGCGTCGCCGACGTGGTCGATCTTGTTGAAGACGCGGATGCGCGGCACGACATCCGCACCGATCTCCTCCAGCACTTTATCGGTGACCTCAAGCTGGCGCTCAAACCCGGGATCGCTGGCATCAATGACGTGCAGCAGAAGCGATGCATCCAGCACCTCGTCGAGAGTTGACTTGAACGAAGCGACAAGCCCGTGCGGCAGGTTCTTGATGAAACCGACCGTATCGCTGACCAGCACGTGTGGCACGCTCTCCGGGTAAAGGGTCCGCACCGTGGTATCCAGCGTGGCGAAGAGTTTGTTCGCGACCAGCACCTCGCTGCCGGTGAGTGCTCGCATCAAAGTTGACTTGCCGGCGTTCGTGTAGCCGACCAGCGCCACGGCGGCGAGGCCATGACGCTCCTGTCGCCGCGCCCGCTGCGTCTTGCGCTCGGCCTCCATCGCCACGATCTCCAGCTGCAGCTCGGCGATCCGGTCACGGATCTTGCGGCGATCCAGCTCGGTGGCCGACTCGCCGGCCCCACGGCCACCGACGCCGCTCCGCTGCCGCCCCTGCGGTCCCGCCAGCTTCGCCGCCTCACGCAAGCGCGGAGCCATGTAGCCGAGGCGCGCGATCTCCACCTGGGCACGTGCGGCGCGGGAGCGGGCGTTGCGGTGAAAAATTTCGAGAATGACCATCGTGCGGTCCATCACCTCGCACCCGACATCAATTTCCAGGTTGCGCGCTTGCGATGGCGAGATCTCATGGTCGACCAGGATGGCGTCGATCTCGGGGACATCAGGGCTGGCGACGAGATCCTCGAACTCGGCAAACTCGGCTTCGTTGTTCACGAAATTGCTTATTTCCTGTCGCTTGCCAACGCCAAGGTAAGCCGTCGTGTCGAAGCTGGCGCGCTTCTGAACGAACGTACGTACGACCGTATACCCCAGTGTTTTAGCGAGATCGCGCAACTCGGCCAGCGACGCCTCGAACTCGACATCACTCACGCTCGGCAGTTGCACGGCCGCCACAACGGCATACTTGGGGTTTTCTTTGGCTTCGTTTTGCATGAGGGGATTGCATATCTTGAGTGGATGAAAGGCAGATAGTACCTGCAAATGGAATGGCCGCAGGCATTGAGTATGTACTGGCAGTTACCTCCTCTTGGCCATGTAAGAGAAGGTAACTGCCAGTCGGGCGAGACCGACAAGAAATAAATGTGGTCCCCTATTACTACTATAACGGCAGGAATCAAGTCTGCATGGCAGAATAGTAGGCAGTCACCCACGGAAATAAGCCTTGAACGAACCCGTCACACTGCTCCGTATCGTCTCCATCGTATTCCCGGTGTTCGCCATCGCGCTCATCGGGTGGGTCTACGGGCGGAGGCACAGCGTTGATATGGCGGCGTCTAACCAGACCAACCTGGATATCTTCGTCCCAGCTTTGGTGTTCTCGGCGCTGGCGGACCGATCTTTCGATCTGGCCGGGAATCAGGCCTTCGCCATTGGTGCGTTTCTGATGATTCTAGGGTGTGGGGCGATCGGCTGGCTGGTCGCTCGCATCAGCGGCACCCCGCCCAAGGTACTGGTACCCACGACTATGTTCAACAACAGCGCCAATCTGGGCTTGCCCGTTGCGCTACTGGCTTTCGGGCAGCAAGGGTTGGCGGCGGCGGTGGTTATGTTCATCGTGACCAACCTCGTGCACTTCTCTTTCGGCAACTGGTTCCTCGACCATCATGCAAAGTGGTGGAACGCCTGGCGTTACCCGGTCATCCTCGCAGCCATGGCCGGGCTCGCGGTGAGCTTTTCCGGGGTGGAAATCTGGGAGCCTTTAAGGGTGGGCATCAAGATGCTGGGCGATGTTTCCATCCCCCTGGCATTGTTCTCGTTGGGCATACGCATCGCGCAATCCCACCCGAAAGCGCTCGGCATCGGGGTGGTCGGCGCCATCGTGCGGCCGGTCAGCGGCATTCTGCTCACCTGGATGCTGGCGCTGCTGCTGGGTTTGCAAGGCGAGGAGAAAGCCATGCTCATCATCTATGGCGCACTGCCGCCTGCCATGATCAATTACGTATTTGCCGAACGCTACAAACAGGGGCCGGATGAAGTCGCGGCCATCGTGCTCATCGGCAATATCGCTGCGGTGTTGGTGATCCCGGTGGTCTTGGCGGTTGTGCTTTAGCGAGACAGGGTAAAGAACAAATGAATTGATTTTGCAGTAACCGTGGCCCACTATTATTACTGATATTCCACCATCACTTCGTTGCGGCGCAGGAACGGCAGCGTCCAGGGCGGGTTATAGCGCGCCAGTTCGTAATCCGCAAGAGGCCTGAGCTGTTTTCCTGCCATCCAGGCGAGCAGCTCTTTCACCTTTCCGGCGGTCTTGCGCTCGCTGGCCAGACCGGAAAAAGTGAGCACTGCGACTTTCCTGGACGGGACTTCCCTTAACACGACTTTCGGGTTGTTCGGCGCAGGCAGGGTATCCAGCGTAAATTGGCTCGGCATTACGAAATTCAGTCGCCAGCTTCCGGCTTGCGGCTGCAACGTCACTGGCACCCTCATGGCGATCTTCTCCGAGCGCGGCTCGATGGTCACCGGCGCCGTCATCGCGATCTTTTCGCTGTTGCCGGGGCTCGCCCGGTTGTTGCCGAAGATGTAGTCGGCCACCAGGCGGAAACCCCGGCTGGAAGCCTGGTCCATATCGCCCTCGACCTCCACTTCGGCGATGATCAAGGCTGGATACTGGCGGAGCTGGAAGTCGCCCGATTGTTCCAGCAGTACATATTTCGGTTCTTCAGTGGCCATGGCGCTAAGCGGAAAGCTTGCAATCAAGAAGGTGAAGATTAACAGCAACCGCCACATCATTGGGCGGCTTTCGAAACCGGAGTCGCGCCCAGCACGCGCAAGGCCTGCTGATACTGCCTGTCATTCCGGCTTGCAGGATCAAATGCTGGCTGGTTCTCGGACTCGCTCTCCGGTTGTTCAACCACCAAATCCGGCGTAATCCCCTTTGCCTGCAGCGAACGGCCGCCGGGGGTGAAGTACCTGGCGACCGTCAGTTTCACCGCCGAACCCGTGCTCAGCGGCAGCAGCGTCTGGATAGTGCCCTTGCCGAAGGTTTGCGTCCCGAGGATTCTGGCCCGGTGGTGGTCCTGCAGCGCGCCGGAGACGATCTCCGAGGCCGAGGCCGAGCCGCCGTTCACCAGCACTACCAGCGGCACGGTCCTGCTTTCAGGCGGGATGTCCTTGAGGTAATCGTTCTCGGCGCCGCCTTCGACATAGTTGTCCGGGTTGGCGAAGAGGCGCGCCCTGGCATCCGGTGTCCGGCCTTCGGAATACACCACCAGCGCGTCGCGCTGCAAAAAGGCCGAAGCCACCGCAACCGCCGCGGCGAGTGAGCCGCCCGGGTTATCCCTCAAGTCCAGCACCAGTCCTTTCAAGGAGCCTCCGTTCTGTTTACGCAGATCAACCAACGCCCTGGCAAGCTCCTCGCCGGTATGCTCGCGGAACTGGGTGATTCGCAAATAGGGGTAACCGGGGTCGGCGATCATGAATTTGACGCTCGGGTTGTTGATGACAGCCCGTACCAGCGAAAACGCCAGCGGCTTCTGCGCGGTCTTTCTTGTCACCGCCAGCCTGATGGTCGAGTTAGGCTCGCCGCGCATGCGCTTGATCGCCTCCATTAGCGTCATGCCTTTTACCGGGGTACCATCGATCTGCGTGATCAGGTCGCCCGAGCGAATCCCGGCGCGGTAGGCCGGGGTGTCTTCGATCGGCGAGACCACTTTCACCAGCCCGTTTTCCATCGCGACCTCGATGCCCAGACCGCCGAACGGCCCGCGGTTGGGCACACCGTTTTCTTTCATCTCCACGTAGTCGAAATACGACGAATAAGGGTCCAGCCCCGCTACCATGCCCTTAATCGCGTCGTTGAACAATTTGTCGTCGTCCACCTCCTCAACGTATTCCGCCCTGATCCTGGCGTAAACCTCCGCAAAGTTGCCGTACTGCTTTGCTGGCGGCTGCGCCAATAGCGCTTGGTCGGCAAAACAGTTGGAACCCAGCAAGAAAATACATCCCGGGATAAGTAGATAGGCGAAGAACGTTGGCGAGAACCTGGCGAGCATCAGAGTTCCTTAAAGGGAGGTAATTGAAGAGATATTAAACTCAGGTCTGTCGCAAGCGCATCGGATCACCTCCGCGCATGAGCAGGGCCTTCTTGTCGACTGCTTGCCGCAACTTTGATTCAAGATGCTCGCAGGCCAGGTCAACGATCTGCGGCGTATGGCCCGCCTCGTATCTTGCAATCGTATTTCTGGAAAGCCCCAGGGCCTCAGCTGCCTGTTCCTGAGAAAGTCCCAGCCGCCTGCGCCATTCCTTGAATTCGCCAGCTGTCATGAGTCACTCCTTAATCTTCATCAAAAGTTGCCAGAAAGTTTTGAACATACAGATGCATGATGGTCTGGACTATTCCCGAGAAAGTTCCGCTGCCTGCACAGGCAAAACCCGTAACGCGGGCGCCAGCGCAACCGGGAGATTCAATACAGGGCCACGACATGTCGTGACTCTATTTGGTTAGGTAGGGTTGGATCAATTTTAAAAGCTCCGGGTCGTCAGGCTCGACCGGGGAGAGAAAGCTCCGCACTGCCTTGCCGCCGGGCATAATCACGTATTTGTGGAAATTCCACTGCGGTTCCTGTCTGCTCGCCACAGTCAACTGCTTGTAGAAGGGGTTGGCGTTGGCGCCCGTCACCGAGCCCTTGGACACCATGGGAAACTCCACGCCATAGGTCAGCTTGCAAAAGCTGCCGATCTCGCTATTGTTCTTCAGCTCCTGGCGGAAATCGTTGGAAGGAAAGCCGATCACCAACAGCCCCTTGTCCTTGTAGCGGCGGTACAAAGCCTCCAGCTTTTCGAACTGCGGTGTATAACCGCACTTGCTCGCCGTGTTCACCACCAGAATCGTTTTGTCGCGATAATCGCACAGGTCGATGTTGCTGCCCTGCAAGGTCGTGAACTGGTGGTTCAGCAGCGCCGGACACTCCACTGCTGCGGCAGAAAGAGGCAGAAACAGCAACAACAGACCGGCCAGCTTGCTCATCATCGCATCCTTCACGTTTGAGGTTCCGTTATGAGCGGGCTCGCCGGGGTTAAGTTCCATTGAACAAACCTCGAGCGCCATGGCATAGTGCCGAAATGAAGCCAGAATCCCTGTTCGAACTGCTTGCCGAAGTGGAAAAGGAAGACCCCATCGACTTCTCCGGCCTGCCTTTCGACGCCGACGACCTGCGGCGGCTGGCCTTCCTAAACGTCTCGGAGATGATGGAACACTGGGCCGGCGCCCCCGCCGCGGAACGCGAACTGATTCTTGCAGCCACCGTGGTGCGGCTAGTCCTCGAAAACATGGTGCTCAACGCACGGATCGCCATCCTGAACGGGGATGAATCCGCATGAGCGATACAATGACCCTGTCACTTGTTTCTTCCTTCCTCTTGCCCGCCAAGGCAGGCGCATCGCGCCAGACGGATCTACCATGGAAATGATCAAGACTAGCGCCGGCAAGCTGCGCGCCATCGGCTACGACGCGAAAACCCGCACCTTGCGGGTCGAACTGGATGACGGCGCCGCGCTGGAATACAGCGGGGTGGGCGAAGAGCTGTGGCGCCGGTTCAAGGGCTCCGGCGCGCAATGGAGCTTTTACCGCGATAACATCGAGGAGGAACTCACCCCCAGGCGCGTTTCGGCCAAGCCATCGGGCGGCAAAAACCCGCTCGACGACCTGTTCAAAAGCTAGGCGTTGTTCCCAACCTCGCTCAGTTCGCGGCGGCCTGTTTCTCGGCGAGATTCTTTAGCAACTCCGAGATATCCCATTCGCAGCCGGCGCAGCCCGAAAGCGCCCCCGTTTTTCTCGAGATGGCTTCCATATCCAGGCCTTGCCCGAACCAGCGCTCTATGTCGCTCCGCTTCGTGCCGCTGCAAAGGCAGATGACTTCGTCTTCCGGGTTGGGGTTGTTCGTGGACATGGGTGGGGCTTGTGTCTTCGGGGTTTGTTGGCAGGTGTATTGTAACTTGCTGGATGATGTGATGTGGTAGCGGTATAAACCGTCGGTCTCGCTCCGATGCCGCCGCTTTGCTGCGGGCACTCGGCGAGCATGCCCTTTCGGGATTCCCTGTGCTGCTCGGCGTGGCACAAGGTTGGTTGTTTACCGCACGTGGGGTAAGGATAAAACCGTGGCCTGTCCCCCACATGTCCCCATGTTCTATATTGGGGTCTGACCCCCTATTATTGCGGTGATCAGAACCTTGACAATTTCCGGGTGATCGTGAATTACAATTTCTGATCGCCGCCCCTTTGGTTAGGATAGACAGTGCGTTAATCGCGCATGGTAACTTCAACACGATGGACTCGAACCGATAAACGCAAGTAACCAAAATAATTGATTTATGTCTGAAAACATAGGGCATCATTTGGCACCCTGAGCTCTTTCAGATCGAATCAGATCAAGAACTGAGCTACTCCCTCTCTGAACGACCAATCAATATCGTGGTTCTCCGTGATGGTAATCAGCACATTTGTCGGCGGGATGCCTGGGTTGGCTGCCAGGTTTTCGACTACCTTCTTGTAAAATGCTTGCTTGGACTTGTTCGATCGCCCAGCCCTCATGACCAGATGCATCATCACGCGGTCCCCTTCACGGGTTTGCAATTGCAGGCAATCCGGATCGACCTGATGGATGATCTGATAACGGTCATCGGCCGGGAAGCCCATAGTTTCGATGACCGCGGAGTTGATCCCATCCGCCACAGCGTTGATATATTCGGGCGACTTGCCCTTGAGGATGGAAATATTCACCAGCGGCATGATCGGTCTCCTAGTTTATTTTTGATCCAAATAAAATGTCCGTTTACACCTATTCCGAAACCGACGCTAAGCACACCGGCAGGCATCTGGGAAAACGCCGGCTATTTCTCCTGGGAGGTGCTGAATGCCATCGCAAATCGCCAATGAGTAAGCTCGGAAATCCGGTATATCGCATGTTTCGTGGCATTATCAAACTCATAGCTTGTTTTTCCAGAAGTCCCGGACAACATCTCGATCGTGGCTTTTTTGAGGGTCTCACTTCCCAATTCTCGTGGATCTAGGAAATGGCGATACTTCTTACGATAAAGGGTGGTCAGGCCATTCGGGGCCAGCGCAAAGAAAGCGAAATCCGAACGTGGGTCAAGGGCGATGTCGATCTGCTCGGCAAGATGGTCAAGAAACAGCGATACGCCTACTGCGTCGGTGACCTTGCCGCCCTTCGTGACGGGCACGGCGATCACGACAGACGTTGCCCGGTACTCTTGCAGATAACGAGAGAGCCCGTGACCTCCTTCCCCGCGAATAGATCCGGGAAGTAGCTCCTGTCACTCAGCCCCTTATCGGCGGTGTAATACGTGCCATCAGTACGGACATACCAGACGATGAGTCCATTTTCCGATTTCTCATAGCTTCTCAGGCTTTCCTCCATGCTTCGCCAGTTTCCGGATCGGACCTCGGTCGTGGAGGCCAATATCTCGAGGCTTCGTTGAGCGGAGCGGATACGCAAGTTCGCGTATGACATAAAGGCGTACAGAAGGCTTTGCGCATCCTTATCCGAACATGATGGAGATTCCACGCAGGGTTGCGCCCTGCCAAGGGCAGGCATCACAAGGATGAACAATAGCAAGGGCAGAAAAATGCGCGTCCTGACCATGATTACCCCCCCCATCTGCATTTATTATTCTCTCGACAAGCTATTATCAACCATCTGTAATAAAGACAAACAGCGCATGCTAGTCACCAAACCTTCGATGTTATTATACGGACACGCTGGTCCGAATAATATCTGTTAGAACAATAAATCCAGGTCTCAACCATACAGAAGTGATGCCATGAAAAAATTGAGAATATTTATTCCGTTCATTCTGTCATTGTTATGGCAGCCCACGGCGCTGGCTCTGGAACAGTCCGCTACAGTTAAGGTTTTAACTGTATTGAATACCGAATCCAGCTGGAATGGAAAGCCAATTGAATATCCATCCGGCAAAGCTGAAGTGACTGGCATGGTTGTTGAAATTGCTCCTGGCGGCGAGACAGGTTGGCACTTACATCCCGTTCCTTCATTCGGAATAGTACTGGAAGGGGAACTCGAGCTTCAGCTGATAAGTGGTGCTGTAAAACGGCTGAAAGCCGGCGAAGCGGTGGCCGAGGTCGTAAACACACTCCACAATGGCCGCAATTTGGGTCAAGTACCCGTAAAACTCGTTGTTTTCTATATTGGTTCTGCCGGTCTAAAACAAACAGTGAAAGAAAATGCGCAATAGCCTGATGGTACATCAATGCACCTCTTACCTTATTCAAGCGCGTTTCTCTTTGGCTGGGGGTTCCCTCAAGAGAAAGATAGAGATATCTTGTCTGCTAATTGCCCGGCAGCAGCATGACCTTCTCGCAGGGCTGCGGGCGCCCAACAGGAAACGGAAGATGAATCTTGAATTCACCGGAGAAAAAATTCCCATTCCGCACACAGCGCTGCAAAGCTGTCTCTCTGAATCTACGGAAAGAGATCGTCAAGACTGGAATGCTCTCATGGCGCGTCGCACCACTTCGCGAAGAAGCCTTCCTCAATACAAACCTGGGCAGGCTTCCCTGATTCATTACATATCCCACCACGCATGATCCCATTTGCCAAAGTTAAGATCGATAATCCTGACTGGGTCAAATCGTTCGTAGCCTGGGAGCGCCACTATGCCTCAGACAACGAGAAAATGCGCCTGGCAATCGCGCTGTCCCTGGAAAATGTGGTGCATAACAGCGGAGGCCCCTTTGGTGCGGCCATCTTTAATCGAGAATCAGGGGAACTGGTTTCGGTCGGCGTCAACAGCGTGCTGCGCCTCAACAATTGCATTCTGCACGCCGAAATCATGGCGATCATGATGGCGCAAGCGCGTTTGTGCTGCTACACGTTGAGCAATGAAAGCGATCATAAGCGTTATGAGCTTTTCGCCTCTTGTGAACCCTGTGCTATGTGCCTGGGAGCGGCCTTATGGAGCGGTGTCGGGCGCTTGGTATGTGGGGCGGCGCGCGAGGACGCTTTACGCCTTGGCTTTGAAGAAGGCCCAGTTTTCGCCACCTCGCATGCGTACCTTGAGGAGCGCGGCGTGGAAATCGTGCACGGTGTGATGCGCGAGGAGGCCAATGCCTCACTCGACCAGTACAGTGCCAACAAGGGCGTGATCTACAACGGCTGAATTCCTGCCTATGCTGAAATGTCGATTGACATCGCATATCTAGTCGATCAGGACACGCGCTCACTTTTCGCAATAGCATGTGGCAATCCTGCTTCATTCTTAGCATTCATTGAGGGATAATCATTATGGATCCATTCCTGCGCGCAGCATTCGAAGAAGCCAAGCGTGGCTTGTCCGAGGGTGGCATTCCGATCGGCTCCGTTCTTGTGCATTCCGGTATTATTGTTGGCCTTGGCCACAATCGACGCGTACAAAACGGCAGTGTAATCCTGCATGCGGAAATGGATGCCCTTGAGAATGCCGGACGACGCTCTGCCGCCTTTTACCGCGAGTGCACCCTCTACACGACGCTTTCGCCATGCGCCATGTGTAGCGGTGCCATTCAGTTATATGGCATCCCGCGGGTTGTAATCGGCGAGAATCGTTCCTTCATGGGCGAAGAACAATGGCTTGCGGGCCGTGGTGTTCAGCTCGAGATTGCCCAGGATCCAGCCTGCATCGAGCTCATGCGCGAGTTTATGACGAGCCAGCCAAAGCTCTGGGCCGAGGACATTGGGGAGACGGCATCCGAAACGTGAGAGCCCGGAAGGATGATGTCCTGGGATGGGATACGATGTGGGTGTTGCAGTGACCGGTGAGGAATCAGCCAGATTATCGGAACATGCGGGATGTAGCACACTGTGATGGCGACTATGTGTGGAAGGTGTAGTCTGCCTTGCCTTGGGAGGAACCTGCACGGTGTAGGGCCTGTATGTGAAATGGTGTCAGATGGAGATCGATAGCATGAGAAATCCTAGGGCCTTATTGTGCATGTTGGCGTTGTCAGTTATGTGCGGATTCGCAACAGGGGTCCAGGCGGAAGCTGCCGGCCTGAAGATACTGACGGCAGAAAACCCCCCGTTGAATTTTCTCCGGGATGGCGAAGTCACCGGCCTAGCAGCGGAAGTGGTCAGGGAACTCGTCAACCGCACCGGTACTGGCGGAAATATCCGGCTGGTGCCTTGGCAGGAAGGCTACCAGACGCTCCTGGAGCAGCCCGATGTTGCACTCTTTTCCATGGTCATGAGTGCGCCGCGGAAGTACATGGCCCAGTGGGTTGGTCCCTTGGTCTCTTTGGACAACAATCTCTACGCGCTGAAGGCTTCGAACATCCAGATCGCCAACTTGGAGGATGCGAAAAAAGCCGGCCGCATTGCGACCGTCAACAAATACTTCTCGGAACAACTGCTCAAGGACGAAGGCTTTACCAATACCCAGAGCTATCCGGACAGGGCGACCACCCTGCGCCAACTGCTGGACGGAAAAGTGCAGATGGTGGTCTCGGCCAACACGGAAATGCCGGCCGCCCTGGAAAAGATCGGGGCCTCCATGGATGACGTAAAAAATGCCTTCACCGTGTCAACCGATCTTGCCTATATCGCTTTCTCCAAGGGGACTTCTCCAGCGCTGGTCGCTCGCTGGCAAGCCGCACTGGACGAAATGAAACGGGACAGCAGCTTTGCGAAGATTTACGCCAAGTGGCTCCCTGCCGAGATTCCGCCCGGCGTATTCCAGCTCGAGACCGAAGAGTACCCGCCCGTCACCTTCCTGAAGGATGGCCGTCCTTCAGGCTTCGTTACCGATATGGTCAAGGAAATCACCACCCGCCTGAAGATTCCCGACAACATTCGACTGACTTCCTGGAAAAATGCCTACAACATGGCCCTGGTCTATCCGAAGGTGGTGCTGTTCAGCGCCGAGCGTACCCCGGAGAGGGAAAAGCTCTTCCAATGGGTCGGCCCCGTCGGGAAGAACAGCGCCATTTTCTATGCCAAGAAAGGCTCTGGCATCAGGATCGGCAGTCTGGATGAGGCCAGGAAAATGCCCGCTATCGCCACCACGACGAACTGGTTCACCGAGCAGTACCTGCAGCGCGAGGGATTCAAGAACCTGCGCAGCTCCCCCGATCCGCGCGATAACGTCCGACAGCTCATGAACGGCGAGGTGCAGCTTTCTGTTTTCACCGATCTCACTATCCAGGAGATCGCAAGAGAAGCCGGCTACAGCAAGGATGACCTGGAGCCGGTTTTCCCCGTGAGCCAGACCTACTTCTACATTGCCATATCAAAAGATACGCCCGTTGAGGTGGTGCAGGCATGGCAGGCAGCCCTGGACGACCTGAAGAAGGACGGCACCTTCGAAAAGATATACCGAAACTACCTATCCGATGCCGATCTGGGAGGTTTGCTGGAATGAGGCGTTAGCCGTAGATGGGGGGCTTGCACTTAAATAGTGTCACCCACAAAAAAATTAAAGGGGCCGAAGCCCCTTTGACTTAATTGACTTACCCGCACTTACTCTCCCCACAATTCAAGCAAGTCAAACACCCGTCCATGATGATCGCCGCCTTGGTGTGGCACTTGTTGCATAGCTGGGCGCCGGGAGGGAAGCCTTCAGCATTGGTTTCGCCGCCTGCCTTGGTGTGCTGCTCAAGGTATTGGGCTTTTTTTTCCTCGATCAACTTTTTCTGGTGCTCGTCAGGGCCGGATTTTTTCAGCATGCCGATTTCCTGCAGGTGCTGCTCGACTACTTCGCCGATTTCGGCGACCAGGCTGGGGATGTATTTGCCGCCTTTCTTGAAGTAGCCGCCGTTGGGGTCGAACACGCTGTGCAGTTCTTCCACTAGGAAGGTGACGTCGCCGCCTTTGCGGAACACGGCGGACATGACGCGAGTGAGCGCGACGATCCACTGGAAGTGTTCCATGTTCTTGGAGTTGATGAAGATTTCGAACGGGCGGCGGTGTTCCTGCGGCGTGCCCGGGTTCATCACTACGTCGTTGATGGTGATGTAGAGGGCGTGCTCGGTGACCGGCGTCTTGATCTTGTAGGTGTTGCCCACCAGCTTGTCCGGGCGGCTGAGCGGCTCGCCAATCTGCACTACGGCCGCTTTGTAGGCTTCTACCTCCTTGGCCGCCTGCGCTTCCTGCTCGGACTTGGCCTTGTCTTCTTCGGTCAGGACGTTGTAGCCGACGATTTTCTTTTCGATCTTGATAGTCATGTTGTTCTCCTCGGCTCCTGATCAGAACTTGCCGTAGTAGCCCTCTTTCAGGGCGTCGTACAGGTTGGCGGCAGTGTGGATTTCACCGTCGTACTCGATTTCCTCGTTGCCCTTGGCTTCGACGATAGTGCCGTCATCCAGGGTGAACTTGTATGTGGTGTTTTCGAGGTCCTTCTCGGTCACCAGCACACCCTGGAACGCTTCCGGGTTGAAGCGGAAGGTGGTGCAGCCCTTCAGGCCCTTTTCGTAGGCGTAGAAATAGATGTCCTTGAAATCTTCGTAGGGGTAATCGGTCGGCACGTTGATGGTCTTGGAGATGGAGCTGTCGATCCATTTCTGTGCGGCGGCCTGGATGTCCACGTGCGCCCTGGCCGGGATGGTGGACGAATCGACGAAGTAGTCCGGCAGTTTTTCGTCTTCCTTGCTGGAGAACGGCATGGCTTGCGGGTTGACCAACTCGCGGTAGGCGAGCAGCTCGTAGGACCAGACGTCGACCTTTTCCTTGGATTTCTTGCCTTCGCGGATCACGTTGCGGCTGTAGTGGTGTGCGAAGGAGGGCTCGATGCCGTTGCTGGCGTTGTTGCCCAGGGACAGCGAAATGGTGCCGGTGGGGGCGATGGAGCTGTGGTGGGTGAAGCGCACGCCCTTTTCCGCGATCTGTTTGCGCAATTCTTCGGGGAACTGCTGCATGTATTTGCTGTAAAGCCCGAGCAGCACCTTGCCTTTGACCCTGTCGCCCAGACGGATGCCTTCCTTCGCCATTTCCGGGCGCTTGGCCAGCATGTCGGCGGTGATTTCGAATTTTTCTTCCATGATGGGCGCTGGGCCTTTTTCTTCGGCCAGTTCGAGGCCTACCTGCCAGCCGGTTTCGGCCATGACGCGGGTGACTTCTTCGGTGAACTTGACCGAATCGTCAGAGCCGTAAGGCATCTTGAGCATGGTGAGGGTGGAGCCCAAGCCCAAGTAACCCATGCCATGGCGGCGCTTGCGCATGATTTCGTCGCGTTGCTGCTGTAGCGGCAGGCCGTTCACTTCGACCACGTTGTCCAGCATGCGGGTGAAGGTGGCGACCACTTCGCGGTATTCATCCCAGTCGAAATGCGCCTGGTCGGTGAAGGGCTGGCGCACGAAGCTGGTGAGGTTGACGGAGCCGAGCAGGCAGGCACCGTAGGGCGGCAGCGGTTGCTCGCCGCAGGGGTTGGTGGCGCGGATATTCTCGCAGAACCAGTTGTTGTTCATCTCGTTGACCTTGTCGATCAGGATGAAGCCTGGCTCGGCGAAGTCGTAGGTGGAGGACATGATCACGTCCCACAAACGGCGCGCCTTGATGATCTTGTACACGCGGCAGGCGACCTTGCCGTCGGTTTCACGGGTCAGGTACTTGTTCTTGACCGGCCATTCGCGCCATACCACCTGGTTGGCGTCTTCTAGGTTCAGGCTGTCGGCAGTGGCTTCCTTGGCGGTGACGGGGAAGGCCAGCTTCCACTCGGCATCGGCCTTCACCGCTTCCATGAACTCGGCGGTGATCAGGCAGGAAAGGTTGAACTGGCGCAGGCGGCCGGCTTCGCGCTTGGCCTTGATGAAGTCGGCGACGTCCGGGTGGGAGATGTCGAAGGTCGCCATCTGCGCGCCGCGACGGCCACCGGCGGAGGAAACGGTGAAGCACATCTTGTCGTAGATATCCATGAAGGACAACGGCCCGCTGGTGTAAGCGCCGGCGCCGGCGACGAACGCGCCTTTCGGACGCAACGTGGAGAACTCATAGCCGATGCCGCAACCGGCCTTAAGGGTCAGGCCGGCTTCGTGGACTTTCTCCAGAATGCCGTCCATGCTGTCTTCGACGATGCCGGAAACGGTGCAGTTGATGGTGCTGGTGGCGGGCTTGTGTTCCAGCGCGCCGGCATTGGAGGTGATGCGGCCGGCGGGGATGGCGCCACGGCGCAACGCCCAGACGAACTTGTCGTACCAGTAGGTTTTCTTTTCTTCCGTACCTTCGGCATCGGCCAGGGCGCGCGCCACGCGCTGGTAGGTGTCATCGATGTCTTTATCAATGGCCTCGCCTTGCTTGGTCTTGAGGCGGTACTTCTTGTCCCAGATATCCAGCGATACCGGTTGCATGGGAACCCCTTTGTCCGATTCCTGCGCTACTTTCACAGCCTTGAGCATGCCGATTTCCCCTCCTGATTGTTTTTATTGACTAAATTTGGCGACCACAATATGTTGTGTCGAGCGATAAAGTTACTATCGATTGGTTGTGTTCGTCAAGCGTCATGCTACAAATTTTTTATCTTTTATTCACGGCCTGATGGAGGTTAGATCAGGGCGAACGTAAGCCCTCGCTAACCGCAAATTCATGCGAAAATTGCGGCATGCCAAAATGGTTGTATACCCTCCTGCTGAATCTGCTCATCCCATTCGCGCTACTCAAGTTGTGGTGGCGAGGTCGCAAGCAGCCTGATTACCGTCGCAACATTCCGGAGCGGTTCGGCATCTACAAGACGGCAGCCCCGGAGAAACCCCTGATCTGGCTGCACGCAGTCTCGGTTGGCGAAACCCAGGCGGCAGCGCCGTTGGTCGAACGATTGCTGCAACGCTACCCTGACTATCAGATTTTGCTCACCCACACCACACCGACCGGCCGCGCCACCGGGGAACAACTGTTCGGCGACCGTGTGCTGCGTGTTTATCTGCCTTATGATTTGCCAGAAGCCATGCAATATTTCCTGGCGCACTTCAAACCCTGCATCGGCCTGCTGCTGGAAACCGAACTGTGGTTCAACCTGATTGCCGCCTGCGAGCAAAAAAATATTCCGTTGCTGCTAGTGAATGCACGCCTGTCGGAAAAGTCAGCGCGTGGCTATGCCAAACTTGGCCGGTTGGCTGCTGATGGGTTGTGCGGGCTTGCCGCGATTGCGGCACAGACCGAGGCTGATGCCGGGCGCTTGCGGCAATTGGGTGCCCCGGCAGTGACGGTGATGGGTAACCTGAAGTTCGATGTGGCGCCGCCGGCGGACGCGTATCAGCAAGGCCAGGCGCTACGGTGGATGTTCGGTGCCGAACGCCCCGTTTTTCTGGCTGCCAGTACCCGTGATGGGGAGGAGGCGCTCATCCTCGATGCGATCGCGGCTGCGGGCATTCCCGGATTGCTCACGGTGATCGTGCCGCGCCATCCGCAGCGTTTCGACGAAGTGGCTGGCTTGCTGGAACAGCGCGGCCTAAATTACGCGCGACGCTCGAAGAGTCTTCCGGTGGCCAGTGATTGCCAGGTGGTACTTGGCGACAGCATGGGTGAGATGTTTGCTTACTATGCTGCCTGCGATGTGGCTTTCGTCGGCGGCAGCCTGCTGCCATTTGGAGGCCAGAATCTGATCGAGGCCTGCATCATGGGCAAGCCGGTGCTGATCGGAACGCATACCTGGAATTTCGAGGCCGTAACGCGTGACGCCATTGCGGCGGGCGCAGCCCTACAGGTTGAGAACGCATCGGGGCTGGCGAGCGAATTGGTGAAATTGATGCAGGATCAGGATGGGCGAGCAAGGATCGGAATGTGTGCGCTCGCTTTTAGCCGCAGCCATGGCGGCGCCGCTGAGCGTGCGATGCAGCTGATCGAATCGGCGTTATAGCTTTTCCAGAGACTCCACCCATACCAGTTCGCACGCGCCACGGCCGGTATCGTCGCGGCGCAGCGAGCTGCTCCATCGCCAGTTGTCGCCGGCGTGCGCTTCCACCAGATAGCCATGCAGCCGAATGATCTGGCCGGGCCGGATTGCAGACAGCTGGTCGGCGATGCTGCCGTTGGCTGGGATCATGTGCATGTTGGCGCTGTAGGTCTCGATTTCTTCACGGGGAATGGGAAATTTATTGACGTGCCAATAGTAGAATCGGCTGCTTTGGCTGATCTGAATCTGGCGCAATACTGCAGGGTCGGACATCGCGCCCCATCCCAGCGCCAGATCCACCGGAGAAAGATCGGCCTCGCGCCCCAGGTAATAACGCTCGACGCCCAGAACGCGCGCCTTGATCGAAAATTCCGCCAGCGGCTGGATGCGATAGTCTCCTCGCTGCAGCGGTATCGGTGCATCCAGGTTCTTTTGCATGGGGTTTTCGGCAATAACGGCGCCTGCCGTCATGAATGTGGAATCAGGGCGCATCTGCCAGTGATGCCACGCACCGAAGGCAATGAGCAGGATGAGCAGCCACTTCCAGCGCATGGGGGGCGGATTACCTGATCAGGCGGCTGATTTTCTTGAAGTTGTCGCCTGCGCCAACCTTGAGCCACTCGAATACGACCGATTCGGTATTGCTGACAATGACGCCAGCCTGACGCAGGCGCGTCAGGGCATTGCTCTTGTGCTCGGAATTGCGCGAAATTACGGCATCTTCCACCACGAATACCTGGCGCCCCGTTTCCTGCAGTTGTAGCGCGGTTTGCAGTACGCAGATATGGGTTTCCATGCCGGCAAGGATGACCTGGCGACGATCGTTCTGCAGTTTGTTGCTGAAGGCGCTTTCGTCGCAGCAGGAGAAACAGGTTTTTTCCACCTGGTTGGCCCCGTCCAGCCAAGGGTTGAGTTCAGCATGGGTAGTACCCAGACCCTTGGGGTACTGTTCGGTGTAAATGACGGGAACATCCAGCAGACGTGAGGCTTGCAGCAGGATGGCGCAGTTGCGCAGGAGGTCGCGTAACGGCTCGGCGGGCATGACGCCGCACAGCTTTTCCTGTACGTCGATCAGCACCAGCTGGCTGGTGCCGTCTCTGCAAACGCTCACGACCCCTCGAGCGCACGGTTGGTTTCGGCCAAGTCGCCTTCCTTGAGTACGCCGGCTGCTGCTTTGAGTTTGATGATGGAAGTCAGCCAAGTGTAGCGCGCCTCTAGAAGGGTGTACTTGGCCTGGTAATACTGCTGCTGGGCGTTGAGTACGTCCACGCTGGTGCGCACACCAACTTCATAACCCAGGTTGGTCGAATCGAGCTGGCTCTGGCTGGAAGCCAGTGCCTGTTCGTAGGCGCTCACCTGTGCCACCGTGCTGGCGACATTGAGATAGGACTGGCGCGTGCGCAGCTCGGCTTCGCGCCGAGCTGCCTCGACATCGTCCAGTGCTTTATTCCTATTAGCGATGGCTTCGCGCTCACGCGATGTAATGGCTCCGCCCTGATAAAGCGGCACCTGGAATTGCACACCCAAACTAAAATCCTGTAGGTCGTTACCGACGCCATTGACGCCACCATTGGAACTTGCGTCACTGTAGCGGCCGACCGCGTCCAGCGTTGGCAAATGTGCTGCTTTTGCATATTCCACTTGCTGGGTGGCGAGCTGCAAAGACTGCTGCTGGATCATGAGGGCAAGGTTGTTCTGTTGGGCGGTTTCTACCCACTTTTCTACGTCGCGGGGTTCTGGAATCACCGCTCGCAGGTCTTCCTTAGCCGCGGCCAGTCGTGACGGATGCTGGCCGGTACGGAATTCGATGAAGCGTTTTTTCGTCTCCAGATCGTTCTGAGCCGCGATCTCCTGGGCGGTAGTCAGATCGTAGCGCGCTTGCGCCTCGTTGACATCGGTGATGGTGGCGGTGCCGACCTCAAAATTGGCCTTGGCCTGCTCCAGTTGCTGGCTGATAGCGGCCTTTTGGGCTGCGAGTAGATTGATTTTGTCCTGCGCCAGCACCACATCAAAATAGGCTTGGGTCACGTTGACCATCAGATCCTGGCGCGCCGAGTTGAGTTGCACGTCTGCTTGCGCTACTTGGATTTTTGATTGATCGTACTGTATGGTGTTTTGCTTGCGGAACAGCGGTTGGGTCACGCTAACGCCATAGTCATAGGTTTCGAAGCCGTGATTGCCAGCATTTCTGACGCCAAATTCATTAGCGCCACTACGGTAATGAATATCGGTTTCCTCGTGTCTGGCGTTGGCATCCAGCGTTACCACCGGTAGTAGTAGCGCCTTACCCTGCACCTGCTTTTCCTGGGCGGCGACGTTGGTATTCTGTGCCGAGGCCAGGATTGGATCGCTCGCCTGCGCCTGCCCATAGATGGTCAGCAGGTTCTGTACGGAGTTTTCCGCCCACACCGAGGTCGGCATGGTGACGAGCAGCAGAGTTAACACCGTCTTGTTCATTAGAGCATTCTAATATATGCAGATAATGCAGTAAAGAAATCGCTTTTCATATTAATCACGATACTATCCACTGACCGAATGGTCAATGTTGAAAAGCGAAGGTTACTGGTCCGAGCCGGCGTCAGAATCAGAATATGAAGCGATCAGGCCGTGGCGCGTTGGCGAGCGGCGGAATACAGGTTTCGAACAGGGGCGAACGGCGATAAACGCCGGGCGACACGCAGGTGAGCAGCATTGCCTCCATTGCCGGGGCTTCGCCCACAACGGCAAACAGCCGCCCACCCGGCTTTAACTGCTTTTGAAATGATTCCGGCAGCAGCCCCACTGAACCGGTCAGTACGATTGCATCGTATTGTCCTGCATCCCAGTCGCGGGCACCGTCACCGACTTCCAGCGTGACATTCCTGATGTCATGTTCCGCCAGCTTCATCGCGGCTGTTTCGCTGAGTTCCGCAATGCGTTCCACACTGACGACATGATTGGCAAGTTTGGCCAGCAGTGCCGTCATGTAGCCGCTGCCGGTACCTATTTCGAGCACGGTGTCAGTTTTGCTGAGGCAAAGCGATTGCACGATGCGCGCTTCCATCTTGGGGGAGAGCATGCTCTGGCCGTAGCCGATGGGAATTTCCAGGTCGGCAAAAGCGAGGCCGGCGTACTGTACCGGCACAAAATCCTCTCTCGGCACTTGTTTAAGCGTATTCAGCACGGCAGGATCCAGCACTTCCCAAGGGCGGATTTGCTGTTCCACCATGTTGAAGCGCGCCTGTTCGCGTGCATTGGAGTGGGTTTGTTGCAGATTTGCCTTCATGGATGCTTCCGTCAAGCAGTCAGTGTCGTTCTGGGTGAGGCACAATTATATCGCAACTCCCTTGAGTTAGCCGGTTCCCGGACAAGCCGGTTGAAGATCGAGGGCACGCATCGCCAGCGCTTCACGCCACCTGACTTAACCAGCAGAAACTGGAGGCAAAGTATGCTTTGCTTCCTAAGACCCCAATTTAAAGATGAACGAATATGTCAAATTGACACCTAAGCGTTCTGGCATGCAAAAACTTTCTTTTATGATGTTCTTGCACGCGGCATTTTCCATGCGTAATAAAATGGAAAAGAATTTTTCAGGAGTCTTTAATGCTTTGTGCAAACCAGCTAACACCCCAACTTCCCGGCATGGATTCCGGGACCGTCCCGGAGATGGCGCGGCGAGATGCGGAAATCCATATTCATGGGAATACTCATGTCACGACCCGGTTTTCCGGTCCGGATGCTCCTGATCGTCAGGAGTTGGAGCAGTTCATCCGGGATGTCTTTCATCGCTCCTATGGGGCGAACATCAAGCGGTTCATGCCGCAGCTGATGAATTTGCGAGACAGCTCTGGCAATTTGCTGGCTGTATGCGGTTTGCGCAACGCCGGAGACGGCTCACTGTTTCTGGAATCCTATCTGGATGCGCCCGTAGAGACTGTCATCTCTTGCCGGACCGGCAATGAAGTCGCTCGCGGCGATATTGTCGAAATTGGCAATCTGGCCGTAGCTGAACCTGGCGCGGTGCGGCAGTTGCTGGCCAGCGTCAGCGCCTATCTGCATGGCACAAACACGCAGTGGGCGGTATTCACCGCGATTCCTGCGTTGCGCAATTCGATGCTCAAATTGAATATGCCACTGGTGATCCTGGCCAGCGCAGATATCAGTAAAATTGAGGCCGCGGAACGGCCAGACTGGGGTAGCTATTACGACAAGAGCCCGCAGGTGTTGGCGCTTAAAAGGATTGAACCGCCAGCGAAAGCGCAGGGGGCCATGATAGCTTGATTTCAGGCAACCATCCCTGCCCGGTTCTTGCGGCCATCGCCCTTCACGCGTCACGCGATCCGGAATCAATTGCTCTATCCGGCGCAGAGTGTGCCGTAACTTATGCCGGTCTGTCGGCTGCGGTGGAGCATGCTGCTGGCCATCTGCGCGATTCGTCGCCGAGAGTGATCGGGCTTGCCATGGACAACGGCCCCGCCTGGGTAGTTGTCGATCTGGCGGCGATGCAGGCCGGAGTTCCCGTCGTCCCGCTACCTGCTTTCTTTTCCATCGGGCAAATTCTGCATGCTATCCGCGATGCCGGGATCGATTGCATCCATACCGACCAACCCGAATTTTTTGACAAACTGCTTTTGGATGCTGGCATCAGCATCGTTTCCAGAAACGAATGCCAGATTCACGGGCAGGCCGTGACGGAATTCCGCTTTGCCGGCATTGCCGCCGCGAAGCTGCCCGCAGGCACGGTCAAGGTGACTTACACCTCGGGCACAACCGGCAATCCCAAGGGTGTCTGCCTGGATATGGATGCGATTGAGCAGGTGGCGTTTTCCCTGCTAGAAGCGACTGAGGCAAGTCCCGCAGATCGCCATGTGAGTCTGCTGCCGCTTTCCACATTGCTGGAAAATATCGCCGGGCTTTATGTTCCCCTGCTGGCGGGTGCCTCGACGACTTTGCTCCCTTTTGAGGCGATTGGTCTCAAGGGCGCCAGCGGCCTTGACGTGCGCAAAATGACGAACGTCCTGGCCGCGAATTCTGCCAGCACCACCATCCTGACGCCGGAAATGCTGCAAGGGCTGGTGACGGCGGTTGAGGCTGGACATCCCGTTCCGGCCAGGTTGCGGTTTGTCGCCGTGGGTGGTGCGCCGGTGGCGGAACGATTGCTGCAGCGCGCGCTTGCGCTAGGTATTCCTGCTTATGAGGGCTACGGTCTTTCCGAATGCGCCTCGGTGGTTTCTCTCAACATGAAATCGAGAGCCTGCATCGGTAGCGCGGGGCATCCGCTGCCGCACGTCCGTCTGGCTTTTGCCGAGGATGGCGAAATACTGGTCGGCGGCGCTACCCTGCTCGGTTATACCGGCAACACCGAATGCCCACTTGCCGATGGTTACTGGCCCACTGGCGATCGTGGTTATCTTGATGAGCAGGGCTTCCTGCACATTACCGGCCGCAAGAAGAACCTTTTCATTACCTCGTTCGGCAGAAACGTCTCGCCGGAATGGGTGGAGCGGGAGTTGACGCTGTATCCGACCATCGCTCAGGCCGCCGTCTTCGGCGAGGCGCGCCCGTGGAATGTGGCGGTCATCGTGCCACGCGGCAACCTGCCGGCTGTTGCCGATGAAATCGAGCAGGCCATCGCCGATGCCAATACTCAGTTGCCTGACTATGCTCGGGTGCGGCGGTGGATTCGGGCAAACGCGCCTTTTACCCCACAGAACGGACAAATGACGCCCAACGGACGTCTGCGGCGCGATGCCATCCGGGCGCTTTATCAATTTCAGATAGACAGTTTGTATGAGGAAACCAACGATGCCGTTTTATGATGAACTGCTACAGGCAACCGAGCAGGAGCGCGGCGAGCTGTTGAATCTGCCGCTGATCTGCGCCGGTGCAGCCGGCCAGGTCAGTAAAGAAACCTATATTGCCTTTCTTACCGAAGCCTATCACCACGTCAGGCACACGACGCCTCTCCTGATGGCATGCGGTTCCCGCCTGCCAGCGCACTATGAATGGCTGCGCGAGGCCGTGGCCGAATATATCGAAGAGGAAGTCGGACATCAGGAGTGGATTCTCAATGACATCAAGGCCTGTGGCGGAGATGCAGAGGCGGTACGGCACGGACGTCCTGGAACTGCTGCGGAAATTATGGTGGCTTATGCTTACGACATGATCGCGCGCGTCAATCCCATCGGATTTTTCGGCATGGTGCTGGTGCTGGAAGGCACCAGCGTCGAGGTCGCGACACGTGCAGGGGATGCCCTGAAAACCAGCCTGAAACTGGGTAACGAGGCGTTTACCTACCTGACGTCGCATGGCGCTCTGGACGTGGGGCATACCAACTTCTACGCCAAACTGGTCAACCAGATTGATGACCCCACTGATCGCGCGATGCTGGTTCACTCCGCTAAGATGTTCTACAAGTTGTATGGCGACATTTTCCGCGAACTGGAGCATCGATTTTTTATGACTACCTTTGAGAAAGTCGCAGCATGATATTAAAAGGTAAACGTATTCTGATTACCGGCGCCGGCGGGGGGATAGGCTATCCGTTGGCGCTGGCTCTGGCAAAAAAGGGCGCCCGATTGGCTCTGGTAGATCGCAATGCGCAGCGCGTGGAGGAGGTCTGCAAGGAAATCGCCGCCAACCGCGGCGAAGCGGTGAGCGTCGTTGCCGACCTGCAGGATCCCAGAGCGCCTGTTGATGTGGTGAATTCCGCCGCGCAAGCACTTGGCGGCCTGGATATGCTCATCAATAACGCGGGACTGATCGACTTCACGCTATTCCAGCAGCAGGATCCGGCACGCATCGCGCAGGTCATGCATGTCAACGCAGTTGTTCCCATGCAGCTGGCGCGTGCAATCCTGCCGCGATTCCTCACACGCGGAAGCGGACACATCGTCAATATCGGCTCCGCTTTCGGCTCCATCGGATTCCCACACCATGCGGTTTACAGTGCCAGCAAATTTGCATTGCGCGGATTCTCGGAGGCGCTGCGGCGCGAACTGGCGGATAGCGGCATCGGCGTCACTTACATCGCGCCGCGTGCCACCAGAACGCCGCTCAACGATGGCCCGGCAGTACGCATGATGGAGGCCAATCGCATTGCCATGGATGATCCGGTGCTGGTGGCGCAATCCATCGTGCGCGCCATCGAGGCTGAGAAAAAAGAACATTTCATCGGTTGGCCGGAATCATTCTTCGCCCGTTTGAACGGTATTTTGCCGCGGCTGGTGGATAACGGCCTGAAAGAAAAAACCCGCGTGGCTCACCCTTATGCGGATCGCGGCATTCCCAATAAACCATTGAACTAAGGAGTGACTCAAATGAAGAAATGGATATTCCTGCTTGCGGCTTTTCTGTTCGCCGTCACTACCGCTTTTGCGGATGACGCCCTGGATCCCGCCATCGTGCAGTTGCAGCATGACTGGGCCAAGGCCAATTACCATGCGGCCAAGGATCAGCAGGAAGCAGCTTTCAAGGCGCTTACCGAAAAGGCGCATCAGATTACGGCAAGCAGCCCGGACAAGGCCGAGGCCATGATCTGGGAAGCCATTGTCTTGAGCGGATATGCGAAGGCGAAGGGTGGGCTGGGCGCGCTGAAATTTGCCGAGCAGGCGCGTGATCTGCTACTGGCTTCGCTCAAGATCAATCCGCAGGCTTTGCAGGGTTCGGCCAATACCTCGCTGGGCTCGCTGTATTACAAGGTGCCGGGATGGCCGATAGGCTTTGGAAACCACAAGAAAGCACGTGAGCATCTGGAGAAGTCGCTACAGATTAATCCGACGGGGATAGATCCCAACTATTTCTACGCGGATTTTCTGCTGGAAGAAGGCGATGCCGATAAGGCCATTGAATACTTCAACAAGGCGTTGAATGCACCACCCCGCCCCGGCCGTGAAGATGCGGATGAAGGCCGCCGGGCTGACATCGCCGAAGGGCTGAAAAAAGCAGAAAAGAAACGCTGATCCTGATCGGGCGGATAAAGACATGGAGCGGGCGGACTTGCAATAAGCCGCCCTTTCATATAACTTGAGCGGTCTGCTGGGGGTCTGTGTGCAGTGCTGTCAAGGGCATGTATGCAGTGAGAAATACCCTTCGAACCTGATCCGGATGATACCGGCGTAGGGAAGCGATTTAATTGCTCCTCCTACGTTTTTCCCGAGGAGCACCACATGAACGCCAATCTAAAATTCCTGAACGCTACCGCCGAGCTTGACGAATCGGCCACCAAGGCTTTCCCCAAGTCACGCAAGACTTATGTTACCGGCAGCCGCCCGGACATCCGCGTGCCATTCCGCGAAATCAGCCTGTCCGATACGCCTTCCGCTTTCGGCGCCGAGAAGAACCCGCCGGTGGTGGTGTACGATACCTCCGGCCCTTACACTGACCCGAACGCCAGCATTGACATTCGTGACGGCCTGCCCGCCATGCGGGCCAAGTGGATCGAAGAGCGCAACGATACCGAAGTGCTGAACGGCCTGACCTCCAACTACGGCAATCAACGCAAGACCGACCCGGCACTGGCAGAACTGCGTTTCAACCTGACTCGCACGCCGCGTCGCGCCAAGGCCGGCAAAAACGTTTCGCAGATGCATTACGCACGCCAGGGCATCATCACGCCGGAAATGGAATACATCGCCATTCGCGAGAACCAGCGCCGTGCGGGACTTTCCGAAATGCTGCAAACCCAACATGCCGGGCAGGATTTCGGCGCATCCATCCCGAAGCTGATCACTCCCGAGTTCGTGCGCGACGAAGTGGCACGCGGCCGCGCCATCATCCCGTGCAATATCAACCACCCGGAACTGGAGCCGATGATCATCGGCCGCAATTTCCTGGTGAAGATCAATTCCAACATCGGCAACTCCGCATTGGCTTCTTCCATCAGTGAAGAAGTCGAGAAGATGGTGTGGTCGATCCGCTGGGGTGGCGACACGGTGATGGATCTTTCCACCGGCAAAAACATCCACGAGACGCGCGAGTGGATCATCCGCAACAGCCCGGTACCCATCGGCACCGTGCCTATTTATCAGGCGCTGGAGAAAGTGGACGGCAAGGCTGAAGACCTGACCTGGGAAATCTTCCGCGATACCCTGATCGAACAGGCCGAACAGGGCGTGGACTACTTCACCATCCACGCCGGCGTGCGTCTGGCGCATATCCCGATGACCGCCAAGCGCATGACCGGTATCGTCTCGCGCGGCGGCAGCATCATGGCCAAGTGGTGCCTGTCGCATCACAAGGAAAGTTTCCTCTACACGCATTTCGAGGATATCTGCGAGATCATGAAGGCGTACGACGTCAGCTTCAGCCTGGGCGACGGCCTGCGCCCGGGTTCGATCTACGACGCCAACGACGAAGCGCAGTTCGCAGAGCTGATAACTTTGGGCGAACTGACCAAGATCGCCTGGAAGCACGACGTGCAATGCATGATTGAAGGCCCCGGCCACGTGCCCATGCACCTGATCAAGGAAAACATGGACTTGCAGTTGAAGCACTGCGACGAGGCGCCGTTCTACACCCTCGGCCCGCTGACCACCGACATCGCCCCCGGCTATGACCACATCACCTCCGGCATCGGCGCCGCCATGATCGGCTGGTACGGCTGCGCCATGCTTTGCTACGTCACGCCGAAGGAACACCTCGGCCTGCCGGAGAAGGAAGATGTGCGCGTCGGCATCGTCACCTACAAGATCGCCGCCCACGCTGCCGATTTGGCCAAAGGCCACCCCGGTGCTCAGATTCGCGACAACGCTCTGTCAAAAGCCCGGTTCGAGTTCCGCTGGGACGACCAGTTTAACCTTGGCCTCGATCCCGACAAGGCCAAGGAATTCCACGACGAAACCCTGCCGCAGGAAGGCGCC
>Ga0316616_100000041_pt1 | contig 30400 bp, 25 predicted proteins | sample OWC_Aug_M1_C1_D1_FD_207660 | JGI IMG/M metagenome (GOLD analysis project Ga0316616, IMG submission 207660) | Wetland soil microbial communities from Old Woman Creek delta, Ohio, United States - OWC_Aug_M1_C1_D1_B | ecosystem: Environmental > Terrestrial > Soil > Wetlands | place: USA: Ohio... | reverse complement strand
GCGCCGAGCAGGAAGATTCCGTCTAGCACCAGCGGGACAGCATAGGGACCGTACGTTCCTCCGCGAATGTAGATCGTTTCGTAACCGTCCAGGATAGCCTGCAGAACAGACTGGTCGCCCAGATAGTCCGCAGGCCCCTCATTCGTGCTCATAGCGCAAACAACGCCAGTTCTCTTTCCCGAAGCTGCCGGGACCTCCTGCATGCCTCGAGTCAGTTCACACAGCGCCGCCTCGTGAATAGTGCCTGCAGTCGATCCGCAGAAGAAGCCGATGTAGTAGCCACCGGCGGGCAGCGTCTGGGAAAGCGTGATGGTACGCAGAGTCGACGCGATATCGACGAATCCGCCTCCAACGCTGACGCCGCTAACACTGGTCAGGGAAACCTCAGAGTTGTCGACCAGCACCGCGTCTCGGAGCCCACCAGTAATGGAGAAGAGCTTGCGACGGTTATCGAGGGTGTTCGCCCACCCAGTAGACCCCATGAACAGCGTGGTGTACCCGTCCGCGGTTGGATCAATAGCGCCACCAGTGCCCACTGTAATGGTCGACGTAGGGACAACCAGGTTTATTCGATACGTTACGGGCTGCGCGATGTCGTGAGATACCCTATCGTCGAGATCGTCAGTGTTGTCGAGCAACGCGACGAAGGCGCGGTTGAACTTCTCGGCCTGCGCCGGCTCGCCGAGTCCCATCATCCGGGTGCCCACCGGATAACCAGGAGTGTCGCTCGTATTGATGGGGACCGTCGGTCCCGTACCGATCAGAGTAGCTTTTCTCGTGAACGCCATGACATCCTCCTACGCGAAGCGCAGCTCCCAGTCGACTTGCAGGACGAAACTCGACGTCTTGGTCAAAGACGGGAACGTGTTGTATGCGACCATGTAGCGGGTACCAATCGGCGGCACCGGCGGGCTTGGCGGATCAACCTCGATACCGTCGTCGAGCGGCGGATAGTAGCTGAACGGGACACCAGCCGTGAACAGGCCGACCTCGGACAGCGGCACGGCGGTCGCCGACCCGAAGCTGACTTCGTTGTAGCCCAGAACGGCAGTGACGCGAATCGTGCCGGCTTCTGGGAACGAGGCCGGCGCCGTGAGGTTGTCGTAGTAGTTCTGGTCCGTGATCTGTATCGGATACTCGAGTCCGGTGACCAGCGGGTCGGTGTCGGTGTACGTCGGGTTTCCGGTACCAGGGTCTGTCCAAAGACCGTAGCCGCCCGTGCTGAGATCGTCGGGGTCTTCGTAGTCCCACTTGTTGGGGAATCCCTTCCACGTACCTCGAAGCACAGCAGAATCCGTCACCTGTTGAGTGCCGCCGATGCCGAAGGCCATGTACCGAAGCCGGTCGTCTCGAAACGGGACGTAGCCGGTGTCGTAGCCGACGAGCAACGACAGCCACTCGCGACCGTAGTCCAGGAAGATGTTGTGGCTCCGGCGCTCGTCGACGACGCGGCCACCGGGACGGCGCCGCAACGTGACGTGCACGTTGGAGCCGATCTTGATAGGCGGCGCGGCGTGGGACAGCAACGGCTTCTGGTTCACCGTTACGCGGTCACCGACGCGAATGATTTCTCGCTTCATCACATTCCTCTCAAGTACAGCGTATCGATGATCACCGTGTACCAACCGTCTGGTATCTCGGAGTCGAGCAGCCAGCTCACATTGGGGGTCGTCGGCGCTGTGTAGTTGACGCTCGGGTCTCCTGTCGGGTGCGTGATGTCTGTCCAGGTTTCAATCGTTGGCCCGAAGGGGCCGTCCCACTTATCGGTACCGCTCTCGTACGCGGCAGGAGGATCAGACGGTGCCGGGCCGCTGAGCCGGGTGCGGTGCGACGCCACGCTCGACGCGTCGAGGTACAGAAACGCCATGTCCAAGGCCACAGGTACGGACATTAGGGCGCTACTCCTTCGGTGACCTGTAGAACGAGATCCTCGTCGGGGTCACCACCACGGGTGTAACCGCCGGTCCTGCCGCCAAGCATCCTGTCGAGACCCCACTGATCCCAAGGGACGCACTTCGTGTACATCTTGACGTCATCGACGTAGAAATGACCTCCAGCGGGACCCGTCATTATCTCCAATCTTACAGCATTCACGTCGTCGGCGACAGCCCAGTGATGGAGAACGACATCCTGCCAGTCACTGATCATCGTGTCGCGACGAACCTCGGCGACGTATGTTGTTCCGTCTTGATCTCGCAGGCGAAACACTGCCTGTCCGGTTGCGACTTTGACCTTGCACGTCACCGCCACCTGGAACCCGTGCTCGATTGCACTGCCGAAGTTCTGATAGCAGCCCCGGAAGGACATCACGTCTGCGATCTCCAGACTCCTAAGTCCGGTGTAGTGCTCTGTCGTAGTCTTCTGCCGCGTCGTAGGGGCACTCGGCAGCGCCGGCCACCAGGGAGCGCTGGGATCGGTGTCCTCCATGTCCCCATCCTTGGAGCCGTCCACCGCGAACGAGTCGGAGTCGAGACGATGAATGAAACGTGACGCTTCGTCGGTGTCGTCCAAGACGTGCGCGCCCTCAGCTCGAGTCGCGATGTGGTTGCCTGGGATACCGCCCTGAGGCCAGGGGCCGAACCAGCCATCGGGGACGCGTCCCGGCGTGTCGAGTAGCAGCAAGCCACCAGCAGGAACGGCGTGCACAGGCCCCGTTCTTCGACTCGTGGGCCAGCGCGTAGTGCTGTCGTACACCGGAGCCGGAGCTCGCGTAACGCGGTCCTCCCATGGAGAGGAGACCCAGTCGACCGGCGTCGGATAGATGGGCCACTCCGTAGGCATCACGTCATAGGGCGACCCCGGAATCACGGGGCCAATCACCGTAGCGTCGGCCACATCGATGTTGTCGGTCTCGTCGTGAAGCACCACGAACCAAGGGTACGTGTACTTCGGCTTGATCTTCAAAATGTAAGACATCACGAACTCCAGGTTCGTGATGCTGAAGATCTCGGAGTCCACAAAGACTCCGAACATGTGTGTCTTCCAAACCTCGTAGAAGTTCCCGCTACCGATGAACGCCGCGAACCAGTCCGGGTCCTCGACGTAGTCCGTCACCTCTACCCCGGTGCACAGCGGCGCGAACCTTTCCACTACGTCGCCAAGAGCGTAAGGCGCGCCCGTAGCGGGATTCGTCTCGATGTCCAAGGCGCTGGGGAAGAAGTAGGATCGCACCAGCGATGTGTTATCGCTGTTGCGAATCAGGATGCGGCTCCGTGTCGAGTCGTAGTACTTCGCATAGTCGATGATCGTTCCAGCCTGCTCAGCGAACGGCAGACCGAGAAGAATCTGACTGCCGACGCGCAGGTTGTAGGGCCGCGGACCGAACCAGTACGTGTACCACAGACCACGGACCGCAGACAGATAGTCGAGGTCGTCGCTACGGTTTCCGAAGTCCTCGATCTCCAAACCGACGAGCTTGCCGAAGTTGGCTTCGATGGTCGGCTCGTTGTCGAGGAACGTCAGTTCCGCAAACAGCAGCTCCGGTACTGCGTCGCAATGCAGAACGCGCCACGCCAGTCCAGTATCGGGGCCGACGCAGTCCGACTCCAATGTCAGCGTCGTGTCGGAGTCCACGGACGCGATTCGATAACGCCCGGTCGCCAGCTCAAGAACGTACTGCGTTGGATCAGCGTCACCGAACGTCGTCAAGAAGCTGGCGCCGGCGCTGACAAATTGATCAGTGCCCGAAGTCGTATCACCGTCGTAGCCGCGTGTCAGCTCACTGAACCACGTGTCGCGGAACCACAACGAGTTGACGACGTTGGGATATCTCCGGAGGTCAACCGCCTCCACGATGTAGTCGTGATTCTCATACACCGGGTCAGGCGCTCCACTGATCCCCGCGATGTTGATGACCTCCTGAAGTCGAGGAACGCTCACGATGCTGGAGTCGATGCGCATGTAGTTGCGACGCACCACGGCGCGAAATCGTACCGTGTAGTCGGTGAGGTACGAAGAGATCGGCGCATAGTCGAAGCTGAACTGCTTCGCTGAGGCCCCGTATACGAAGCACTCAACATCGAATCGCGTCGTGTCTCCTTGGTCCACCTCGAAGATAGCAGTGTCTCCAACACCAATGCCCTCGTACTCGAAGTCCGTGTTCTGGCTCGTCACCGTAGGCCTAATCTGCCAGAACCCGGTGCGGTCCGCAGGCAGCGCATCTCTGGTGATGACGAACGTCGTCGTCGTTCTATCGACGCGATACCCCACCCCATCCAAGATCAGGAGGTAGTCTGACGACACAGAGGGCAGCGTCACTCCGGTGTCGAAGCTAACGGCATCAGTACCAGGAGACGCCGAGAAGCCGGAGAGATTCACTCCCGTCGCTATCGTGGCCGGCGCTGCCTCGTAGTTCGACTCCTCAAAAGTCGGCTCGAAGTGCAGCCATCGCTTCTGGAAGATCCTCTGAATGTCGAGGACCGCCTTGCTGTAGTCGTACTGCCAGAGCTCCATCAACAGGCCAGCGGCGATTTGCGTGAAGGCGCTCCAGACAACGTCGATCTTTCCCTTGTCGCTGACGAGATCCCAGAAGTCGCTGATGTAGTTCCAAATCCAGCTCACATCCGGGATGATCCCAAACGGCACGCTGGTCTCCGTCATGTTGAGGTACGTCTGTGCCGGGTCGCTGTTGAGGACTCCGTCGTTGACGATGAGCTCCGTCACGAACAGGCCAGAGACGTCGGGGAGCAACGCCGCAAGCGGAGAAGTGCGACCGCTCCAGTAACCGAACTCCCAAAACACGGGATCATCAATCTCCCAGATACCGCTGGGGTAGTCAGCACCGAGGTAGCGCAGGTTGATTACTGCGGCCACATCGTAGATGACGTCGTTGAGCGCCGGAGATGCGAACGTCCACGTCAGACCCGTCCACGTCGCGAGCTGCTCCTCGTGCCCCGTCCAATCGCCGGAGGCGACAGCGGTAACACGGTACACGGCTCCGGTCGCCGGCAGAGGCGGGGGCGCCGAAAGGGACGCCACGACGTCTGTTATCGATCCCGGTATCCACAGACCGCCCCAAGCGTCTTGGCGAAGAATGCTCCACGCCACAGTTGAGCCAGCTGGAATGACGGAGTTCAGGAGCACGACCGTAGAACCATCGGCGCTGATGTGCTTGATGACGGCACCATCACTGCCGACGTACAGCAGATCACCGACACGCGCCATCGAGAAGTCCCCAGCCGCTCCCACAACCACATCCGTGTAGCCACTGGGGTGCGCCGGAGTCGTACCGGTACCAGTGATCCAGAACGTGGTCGTGTCTGGTGCCTGAGTAAGCGTCCACCAGTACCTAAGCGGCTCTCCTTCTGGATCGTAACTCTCCCTGCCGTCAAGGCCGACGTAGTTACCGGTGACCACGAACTGCTCGGGTTCGACTATCGCAACGGGGCGCTGATTCGGAATTCTGAGGTGCCCGCTGAGCCGCCAGCAATCGAAGTGCACTTCCACTGGTTCCGTCACAGAGCCGACGACTTCAACCACGGTGTGATCGACCTCAAACGGGGGCGCGTCCTGCAGTATGAACGAGCAGCGATAGCGGTACCCAGTCAAAGGGATGAGGTCACTGCGCGTGATGTACAAGTCGGCGCGATTCGTAGCGCTGTTGCACACCACACGGAAGTCGTAGTACGCCAAGCCCTCGTCGAACAGATCGGCAGTGTCAGGCAGCACGGTATAGGCGCTGGTGCCGGTCTGCGCAATGGCGACGCCTTGATTCTCGGAAAGCAGGAGGCCGACCATCTTGCCGAAGCGATTGTAGCAGCCCACGAAGATGCGATGCGCCGTCGTGTCGCTAAAGTCCGCGGGAAGGGCTACGGGCAGGATGCTGAACTGCACCGAGAAGTCGCTCGGTATCGGGATGTCGACGCGAAATCCTGAGTTCACATCGTCGTCGCTCATCAAACAAAGATCAGGAACCCCATCGAAGCTGATGTGCGGCGCCCCGAAGGGACGCGATGGTGTCACCTCTCCGTAAGAGAACAACGACACCATGGTGATGTCGGTAGGGTAGCAGAAATCGTAGATCTCCCACGTCGGGGACTTTGGCAACGCGCTAGCACCGTAGTAGTCGCCGCCGTAATGAAACGCCCCATAGACGCCCATCTATTGACTCCTGTCGTATACGATACCAGCGATACGGTACGTGGCGAAGTTGAATCCTGAGCCTGGGTACGCTGAACCGTAAACGTCTTGAAACGAGGTGACCCAAGACGTCCAGACACCGGTCACCGTGTCTAGGCACTTGTTTCGGTACTGTGCCCGGACTCCGCCTGGAATCGGATATGGGTACACACGATCAGCGTTGCCGAGGACCGGAGCTGTGGTTCCGGCGCGAGAACTGAACAGCCAGGTGAGACGATCTACTGGCTCTGTCGATGCAATCGTCGTAGCCACGACTCACCTCCTAGATGATCGACTCGCCACTCCACTCCATGTAGAGAGAGTCGTAGATATGCATGAGACTGTTCGAGTCGAAGGTCGTGAAGTTGGCCATGGTAGTGCGGCCCATAAAGAGCCCGATGTCTGCGTCTCGTTCTGAGTAACACCCATAGGTACCGTCTGGGTCTCTCACGATGCAGAGCGGCAGCAGCCACTCGTTTCCAGACCAGGGGTTCGGCCCGCTGTTGCTGATGTTGAACGGGACAGTGTTGTTACTCTGCCAACCAAAGTACCCACACGAGCATGGAACGGCCATCTTCTCTGAATTGAACCCGATCCCCAAGTACGTAAAGTAGTAGATGCTGTCCCAGCCAATTTCCATCTGTGAGGGGTGCTGCCAGCAGAGCATCGAGACGAACTCCTCGATTCCTGGATGGGCAGGATCAGCTCCGGTGTAGCCGATAAAGAAGAATGCGTGCTGCGCATACGTTACGGATTGATGCATGAACGCGATGAAGCTGCAATCCGCATCGGTCATGAACCAGGTCCTGGTCAAGAACGATCCGCCGGCCAGGTAGAGACCGCTCCAAGTCTGCCTCGTCGTAAATGTGGAAAAGACATAGGGCAGTGTCATATTCCGCTGAGTGGATGGTCCATCCGTGTAGAACTGCCCCGTACTCTGATCAAAGCTGGCTTCGTCGTCTGGAGCCGACCAGACGGTGACGACATCCTCGTAGTTGTAGCTGATCCTCATAAAAGTGCGCCAGCCCGAAGAGTGGGGCGACCGCAGACCGAACCCCATGGAGATTTGGGAGTTAGCTGGCCAATCGTTGTGCGCCTGTGCATCAACATCGACGATACGCCAACGTACGTTAGTTGTCGTTGTGAGAAGCGCCGCTGATCCCGAACGGAGGTCGAGCTGCACCACCCCCGCTCCTAGATCTGCTATGATCTTATAGTAGCCGGAGTTCTTGTTGTGCCCCGTAGTGACGTCATCGTCCCAGACAAAGAGCCACTTGCCGATGTCCTGCGCTCCGCAGACGTAACCAGAACTCACCGAGAACCTATCGGGGTTCGTGATCACGCCAGTTCTGGACAGTGCCGGCTCCGGCCCGTACACGTTGGTCGGCGCGTACTCGAAGTTGGACCTGAAGACGGAGACGCTGTCGATGTAGCAAGTTCGACCGCCGAGCGTATCCGTGATCCGAATATACCGAGGTCCCGTGCTCACGGCCCAGAACGAGAAGTGGCTGAGGTGCCAGTCGGCATCCAAGGGGAGCTGCCCCAACTCGATGAACGTGCCGTCTCCTGGATCAACCTCGACCTTCCAGTAACCGTCCACCAATCCGGTTCCGACCAGCGCCCAAATTGCGATCTCGTACTTGCGCTCGAATCGAATCGTTGCCGAGGCCAAACCGACTTGAGGCACCCCCGATGGGTTCTCCAACTTCATGTAATTGCCGGCGTTGGTGGTGCTGTAATAGGGGTCCCGCACCAAGAACGTGCCGTTGTTGGCGGAGTTCGCGAACCCGGCGCACACCGCTCTGCAGTTCGTATTGGCCTTATCGCCTACGACTCCAGAAATGTTGTCGTAAACAACCATGACGCCGTTCGTAGGCCCCGTCAACGAGTCTTCAACCGTTCCTGTATACGTAGTCGGGTTGGTGATCGACAGCAGGGCGTCGGACACCACTCCGTCGTGGGCGGTGTGGGTAACGATCTTCAGGCTTTTCGTGCCGCTGTGAACCTGTGTCGTATCTTTAGTGACATCGGGACTCCCGTAGTCGTCCCATCTCGTCCTGTCCGACGCCTCCATATTGCCGTCATCGACGTGGTTGGGGTTTGAGCTGTTGGGTCCGACTTCACCGTCGCACTCCCACAGCCACTCAAACCCAGCAGTCCTCATCATGTGGTAGAGCAGGATCATAGAGAAAGCCTGGCTCCCGCCATAGGTCGAAATTGTATTGTCGTCCCGGTAGGCGTCTCTGCCCCAATGCTTGGTTGCCATTGATCACGCTCCACAGCTCAGGATTGGTTCCGGCTTTGTCGCTCCGCCCCAAGGAACAACGAGACCGTACTTGACGTGAATCCAGTTCCTTGCGGCGTCGAGGGGGCGGAACGTCTCGAAGTAAATCCAGCTCCCACGAATCAACGGGAGCGCTCCTCGGAAGCAGGCCCCTACCGTAGCCACGTTGTCGAGATGGATCAAGAACTTACGAAGCGCCGCCGAACCACCATCAAGCCGCAAGGCGGCACGAACTACGCTGCTATCGGTCCAATTCGTGCTGAATCTACGCTTTGGATAGATGGGCCAACCACTTATCGCGGCATCGGCACCGTTGAGCATGTACACCGGAGAGTACCAAGGAGTGCCGTTGACCAAATCGAAGTATCCCGTGAGGAACCCTGGATCAGAGTCCCCAGTGTCGATGCCCTCCAAGGCACCAAACAGAACGTACCACAACTTCGTAGCACCTCCTCCCTCATCGGAGATGCCCCAGAGCAAAAAGTTATGATCGTCCACAACCACATTGAATCTGATCCAGTTGGTGGCGTACGTAATCAGACCGTAACTCGATGTCTCTGTCGCTGTGCCGGAACCGCCCTTCGGCTGGGCGTAGAACAGGATGTTGCTGACGTCTTGATAGTAGATCCTCACCCTAAGGTTTCCCACAGGGGCTTGAATCAGCACCGACTGTCCTGCCGCCAGAGCTCCGTTGGCGAATGTCGTAGTACCACCGGAGTTACCGCCAACTACTCGAGCTGCGATGTCGACTTGGTCGATCCAGCCAGCAGAGTCGAGGCAGTTCGTGCTCACGCGCACGTTGTAGGCGTCGATGAAAGCAGAGATGTGCGCCACGACTCTGTTTCGTCCCGTCCCTTTGAGGAAGAGGACGTAACGATTCGTCGCCATAGCTGCGGTGAACCGCCCCAAAGGATCGTGCACGATGCCGGGCTGCGCCGCCGCGACAACAAACCCGTTACCGGGCGCCGTACCGGGCTCATCAATGGGCAACGACGTCGTCCAGAAGGCGTCAGTCGGATTCGTTAGGCTGACCAGAGTCCAATCGGCCCACCACGTCAGGTGCCGTACGATCACAGTCATGGAGCTCGGCCCGTAGCCATCGGCTAGCGCCATGGGCGGCATCCAAACGTTGTGCGCGTAGTACGTCGTCATCGTTACTCCTGCACTCTATTATGAACCACCCCTGTGATTCTGTACGTAGTAGAATCGAACCCAGTTCCTGGGTACTGCTGACCGCCAGGATCGGGATACAGCAGCGTAGTCCACGAGACCCAGAGCCCGCTCACGGTGTCGAGGCACTTCTGTCTGTAGCTTGGCTGTACACCGCTTCGCGACGGGTAGATCCACTTCTCGTCCCTATCTATGATCGGAGCGACTCCAGCCGTCCGCACACGGAACTCCAAGTCCGCAAGATCCTGAACCCGCGCGCTGACAATGATTACACTCATGGCAGCGTCCCGATTCCGTTCCACTTCAAGCACACGCCGTGGCTCGCGTGGTAGTAATTACCGGAATCGAACGTGGTCCACGTCGGCATGTTCACTCGACACAGGTACACGGGTAGGCCCGAGGCGATACGAATCGAGGGACAGCCGTTCACGCCTTCTTGATCTCTGATGATGTGGGGCTGGTACAGCGTCTCCTCCGCCGACCACGGATTTGAACCGGCGTTGGCTTGGTTGTTCACGACGTTACCGTCGCCGCCCTCTCTCATGCAGATCAATCCGAGGATCGCCGGAACAGAGAAACCGTCAGGCGAGAACACCGTGGCTCCGTTCCACATCGTGGAGAGGTACGATGTACTACCTTCCAGATCGATCTCGTCGGGGAAGTTGCTCAGCTCACACTTCGCCCACAGGATGAACTCCTCGATGCCAGGATGATCAGGATCGGCACCGGTGTAACCAACGATGACGCCACCTATCAGCCCAGACACCGTGCCTCGATGGATCACGGTCAGGGAAGAGCAGTCGTCGTCAGTCACGAGGAAGGTTCTCGACGTCTCGCTGGCACCCCCAGATGTAGGATGTGATGTGATGTGATGTAGCCCTGAAGGAGGCGTGCTTCCGGCCCAGTACGCATACTCGGACTGCCTGTTCTTCAACGTGGAGGGTCCGCTACCTCCTGTCTTTCGGAAGTGCCCCGAGGTCGAGTCGATCTCGGTATCCTCCGGAGCAGCCATGAGGTTCGTCCCTCTGCTAGGTATGGTTCCACCCTGCATCAGGATGTGTCTGATGATCAACCGCCACTTCGAGCCATGCTTCGACTGTATCCCCACACCACCCGCAAGCTGGTACGCGGGGAACTCATAGTTGCCTCCTGCCAGCGCAACTCTGCGGAAGTCGACGATCCTCCATCGAAGTCCAGGCCCGACAGCGGTGAAGGTAGCTGTGCCAGAACGGAGGTCGACCTGAACCACACCGCCACCCAAGTCAGCAATGATCTTGTACGCGCCGCTATTCGTAGGGTGCGCGGGGTCCCAGACGAATAGGTACTTCCCCACGTCTGCCGCCCCGGGGACGTAGCTGACCGACTTGAACCGATCCGGGTTGATCAACTCCCCGTCCTGCGCGTAGTGACCAGCCTCTCCGTCTCCGTAGGCGTTCTCGGGCGGGTACTCGAAGTCGGAGCGGAACACCGTCACCGAGTCGAGATAGATCTCGTGGGGCGTGACGAAGGATGTGGACGGATCAATCACACTGATGAATTGCGACCCAGTCCCCCAGGTCAAGTAGTAGAAGTGGTACATCGTCCAGACGCCGCCGTTGTCTGGAATCGTGCCCACCACGTAGTCCGACCCATCCCCACGGTCGACAGCGACGTTCCACGGCACACCGCTGCTGTTCCTGGCCCAAAGAACGATCTCGTATCGCACACGCATCACGGCCGAGGCCGTATCGGGAAGTAGACCTACACCGTTCGGGTTGTAGTAGTTGACGTCTACTGTACTGCTTCGGGACTTGATCAGGAACGTGCCGTCGTTCTGAGGATTCAGAGCTCCAGCGATAGTGACGTAGCCGTTGATGAACTCCTTGGTGAGCCCTCCGAAGTAGTAACAGGTCGCCGTCATCACTCCGCCGACTGGCCCGCTGAACCCCTCGTTGTAGGCATCCAGAACTCCAGAGGCGATTCCTGTCATTCCCTGAAGTGCGGACGTCTTCACGCCGTCGTTCTGCGCCTGGGCGATCACCCTCAAGCTGCGTGTCCCACGCTGGAAGATCGAATCGTTCTTGCTGAGAAGTGCTGTGCCGAGCGGGTTCCAGTACGGGGTCGTGCTGGACAGCTCCATGTTCCCGTCGTCGACATGGTTCCAGTCCAGCGTCGTGTTCCGCTCGCTGTCGCATTCCCAGATCCACTCGCAGCCTGCGACGCGAAGGAAGTGGTACATCAGGAGAGATCGTTCGGCCCAGTTACCGTGGTAGTTAGGCGTCGAAACGAACTGAGCGTCTCTCACGTAGTGGAATGCCATCGTCGATCTCCATCACGTCGCGTATGCGATCTGCGGCAACGAATCGTTGGGTCCGTTCCTCGGAACGATGAATCCACCCATCAGATGCAACCATGACCCTGCAGCCTCCACAGGTCTACACCTCTCCAAGTTGTAGTTCCCGGTTCGTATCATGGGCATCCTTCCCCTGACTCCTCCACCGTAGGTCGCGCGATTCGCCAGAACGATGAGGGGTCGGTACAGCGCGTACTTCCCAGGCTTGCCATTCTGGAGACGCCAGGCGAGGTTCGAGTTGATGGTGGCGTAGGTCACGCCGCCGAGCTGATCTCCGTAGTACTTCAGCGTCGAGATGTACGCGGCGATGGTGGCAGGTATCGGGTTCGCATCGAGCATTCCCATCGTCCATCGCGGCGGGTACAGCCCGTCCATGTTGGTGTAGCCCATGATGAAGTTGGGGTTGGAATCGCCCGTCGCAACCTCCTCCAGCGTTCCCCACATCACGACTGGATTCTCGGTGGTTGCGCCCCTCCCTGATCCATAGACCAGTGCGTTGTCACCGTCAAATACGGCGTTCAGAATGATGAAACGACTTGCCGCAACAGTCGTCAGGTCGACCCCAGCAGTCGGCGTCTCCGTCGCCGTACCGAGCTTGCCGAGAGGGCGAGAGAAGCAGCGGGTTGTGAGAGTAGCGTTCCGCAAGATCCTGGCATGGTTGTTTCCAGTTGGAGCCTGGAGCACGACCCAAGCACTCGTCGCCGTCAACGTCGCAGCCTTCGGACTGATGATTCTTCCTGGAATGTACGTACCTGCACCACCCTCATTGATCCAACCACTAGGAGGGGCACTGTCCGGATCTATCTCGACGTTGTTCGCGTCGATGTACCTAACGATCCTTGCAGCGACCCTGTTCTGGCTGTTTGTCGCTTTGAGGAAGAGGGCACACTCGTTTGTGACGTGAGCCGAAGTGAAGACACCGGCCGAGCTGTAGACGATGCGCGGACTCAGAGCGGCGACTTGGAATCCGCTTGCACCGCCGAGCTCATTGACGAGGGTGCAGGTTACCCAGGCAGGGTCAGTGTTATCGGAAATGTACGTCCACCCGCCCAGCAGGAGTAGCTCCTTCAGATAGAGCGTAGTGACGTGGGAGATCAGGTTATCAGCCGCCATCGTGGGGCTTCTGAGGTTTCGCACGAAGATCATCAGCCCTGCCCCTGGTCATAGGTGATGTTGATCACCCTGTACGTGCCGGGGTCGAAGCCCGCACCTGGGTACTCCGTCCCGTAGACGTCTTGATAGTCCGTCACCCACTCGATCCACTGGAGCGTCACAGTATCGACGCACTTGTTCCGATACGCAGCCAGCACCCCACCAGGAAGAGGGTAGGGCCAGATGCTGCTGGCGATCTCGTTGTCGAGCTCCACTCCACCGCGCGTCATGAACTCCCAGTCGACGAGGTCTCCAGAACCGTTCTCTCCGACGACGAAGCTGTAGCCCAGGAGCAGCGCCTCCCAATCGACCAGATCGTCCACGACGTTGCCTATGATCACGGTCATACCAGCGTCGCTCCGTTCCATCTCCAAACGAGACCGTTCTGGAAGTGGAGGTAGTTGCCGGAATCGAAGGTGGCGAGCGTGACGAGGTTGGCCCTGCCCATGTAGAGCCCCACGGTCAGATCCTTCTCGGCGGGGCAGTTGTAGCGAAGTGCCGGGTCACGAATGAGGAGAAGCGGATCAATGTGCTCCTCACTGGACCATGGATTGGGACAGGCGTTGCTCTGCGTCATCGGGGCCAGCGTAGAGGCTCCGTAGCCCAGCACACCAGCCACAGCCTTCACTGCTTCGGCCTGCGGCGAGAACATGGTCGCGTTCGCGAGGAAAGCCCCAGCAGAGCCGTCGAACTGAACCTCCTCCACTACTGAGTTGTTCATCGTGTCGTTACCGAACAGCACTGCGAACTCCTCGATGCCGGGGAAGTCCACATTGCTGCCCGTGTACCCGATGAAGCAAGCCGCATCGTAGACCCTGGCGATGCCCCACTGGTACGTGGTGAAGAACGAGACATCGTCGTCAGTCATGAAGAAGAACCTCGATGACCGATCCAGCGAAGTGTACCGACCGCCGCCGCACACGTAGTGCTGATTGTCGCCCTCCCAGAGATACGGTCCCGTTCTGCTGCGCTGTGTCGATGGTCCGGTGTTGAAGAAGGTGCCGCTGGACACATCGAAGTCAGTGTCTTCCGGGGACGCCCAGATCACAGCCGTCCTGCGTCTCGACGAGTAGCCACCCGACTGCGGACTGACGCGCTGGAAGTAGCGCCACTTCGAGCTGTGAGGCGACTGGACCCCGAAGCCTGGACCGAAGAGCCAGTTGTCCGCACAGGAGATGAGCCACGGCGTGTTCAACGCGTGGCCAGCGGCGTCCACGATCCTCCATCGAGCGACGGAGCTTCCAGTGGGATTGAACGTCATCGAACCGGAGCGCAGATTGAGCTGATACGATCCACCAGAGACACCCAGGATCTTGTAGTAGCCGCTGTTGTTGGGAACACCCGTGTCCCAGATGAAGAGCCACTTCCCGGTATCGTCCACAGTCGGCGTCTTGCCACCGGGCAGGAAGAGATCGGGGTTGGTGAACGTGCCTCCGGTCCCGTACTCGTTTCCATTGAAGTACTCGTACAGGGAACGGAACACATTGATTCCGTTGATGTGCAACGTCTTTCCGCCCGAAGCGGACAGCACGTAGATGTAACTCGATCCAGTACTCGTTCTGTAGAAAGAGAAGTGGTACAGCGTCCAGATGCCGTCACTCGTAATCGAACCGACAGACGTTGGAGACCCGTCGCCGCAATCTACCTGAACGTCCCAGGACTCGCCCGAATCGTTGAGCGCCCAAATCGCGATCTCGTACTTGGCCTGTGCCTCTATGGTTGGAAAGGGAGAGAGGGTTGGACCAATCGCAGTAGTCCCGGCGGGGTTGTAGTACACGGCATCAACCGTCCAGCCCTGTGACACGTACGGGAATGTCCCGTTGTTACCTGGGCTGGACCAGCCCGAACAGATGACGCGACCTCCCATGTACGCCTTGTCATACCCAGTGTTGTCGTGGGTGGTCATCCTACCAAGAACAGGTCCGGAGATGCTGTCGCTGGAGTTGTAAGAGCGAGAAGCCGGATCTAGCATACTGAGAAGCGCAGCGCTTCGCACGCCACCAGCGACCCCTGCTGATACGATCTTGAGACTCTGAGCTCCGGTGAACTTGACCGTTGTGTCCTTGGTGATCGTTGCTCCACCTTGCTGGAGCCAGTTTGAGGTATCACCGGCCATGTTTCCGTCAGGACAATGATTTGCGTCAGCGGCGTTCGGCCCGATGCAGCCGTCACACTCCCAAAGCCACTCGCAGTTCGCGACGCGCAACATGTGGTAGAGCAGAAGCCAAGCCTCGGGCTGGCCCATCGCATAGCTGTCCACGCCCATGGCAATGAACGCGTCTCGTCCGTAGTGCAGCGCCATGATCAGCCTCCCAGTATAGGCAGCGGGTCGTTGGGGCCGTTCCGAGGGGACACGAGCCCGTGGTAGAGGAAGAGCCAGTTACCGGAGGCGTCCAGAGGACGGTACGACTCCATGTAGTAGTTCGTGAATCGGATGATCGGCAGCTTGCCTCGATACCCGGCGCAACCCGAGATGTTGTCGAGGCACACCTTAGGTACACGAAGAGCGAGCTTGCCCGGAATCCCGTTCTGGAGTCGTCGGAACTCCTTCAGGTAGAACGCTGCGGTGTAGTCGTCTCCGGTGAACGACTTCATGAAGGTCGGGTACGCTGAGACTTGTGCGTCGAGGTGGTTCAGCATGTACCCGGTGTAGACCGCGACATGAGACCCAGGGTTGCTCAACGACCAGATGAATCCTGGATTGCTGTCCCCGGTGTCAACGGCATCGAGCTCGCCCCACAGCACGAAGCGAAAGCCGAAGGCACTCGTCCACCAGATGAAGGCGTTCCGACCATCTAGAACAGCGTGAAGCCGAAGCCAGGTGTCCGTAGCGTTGGCGACTCCGATGCCTGCGGACGGCACCTCCGTGGCTAGAGCAGCGCCGCCCTTCGGTCTGGTGTAGCAGAGCAGTGACGAAGTCGAAACGTAGTTCGATCTGGCTTGGTTGTTACCCGCAGGCGCCTGAGAAAGAAACGTCCCTCCTGCCGTCATGATCGTCTTCGTCACATCAACGACACGTGACGGAATGTCGGACTCGTTGACCCACCCGCCAGGAGGTGCAGTCCACTGATCGATTATCACGTTGTGCGCGTCGACGAACTGGCTGATTCTGAACATCCCCTTATTGCTGGTGCCGTTCAGGATGATGGTCTGGTCAACCATCGCCGACGTGAAGCGGCCCGTCACATCTGGGTCGTTGATGACGAGAGGATTGGCAGCCAAGACCGAGAGGCCTGTCGGAGAGGGGGCGCTCAGAACAAGAGACGCGGCCCAGGCAGGATCTGCATCGCCAGCAGTCGGTCCCTTTGAGATGAGTTGATCAGTCCAGCCACCGAGCTTGAGTACCTCTCGAAGTAGAAGTATGGTGGCATGCGCGGACCGCGCCGCTGCGATAGTGGGGGTCCTGACATTGCGAATGAAGATCATGACTACCTCACGTCGAAGCCGGTGGACATAATCAACGCGCTGTCCCCTGCTGTCGCAGCCGAGCTAACCGTGATCTCGTAGAGACGCGGAACATCGAGGACTTCATCAGTCGTCGGCAAGGCAGAGACCACGGTCAAAGGTACCTCGGCGACCTGCAATCCGTTGGCACTGATAGTCAGCGTGGAGACCAGACGCGGTATAGGATCGAGCGGCCCCGCTTTTGGCCCCATGTCATACAGCATGACGTACAGATCGCCAGGTAGTGTGAGGTCCGGGTCGACGGTGCTACGGAAATAGGCATCCATCCCGCCACCGACCATGGCGCCGTCGAAGAAGCCGTCACCGATTGTCTCCGGCACCGGACTCGGGGCCTCTGTGTAGGAGAACATAGTGACTAGATCGAGCGCAGCGCCGCCAGCACTGGCACCGACCGGATTCCAAGCTACGCCGTCGTCGTATTCCAGCCCAGGCGTGTCGTCGTTCCATCGCAGCCGCCCCGCTGTACCGGCAGCAACGGTCACGCCGTGCGGAATGACGAGAAGCTGAGAGGCGTCAAAGCCACCATAGGCCCACGCGACGCCGCCCCAGTCGACACGGAACTTCTCGGTGTACGCCGTGTCGTCCGCGTCTCCGACGCTGAGCAGCGTTCCTGCTGCGAACGTGTTTCTCGCCGCCAACTTCAGCGCAGTACCACCGCTGGCAACAGGACTGACGAGACCACCGGGACCGCGCCCCGCGACTCCGGCGCCGATCAAAGCACCAGAGATTCCGATGTAGGTCTCGAGCTGCAGAATCTGACGATCATGATACATGAAATCGTCGTCGTAGACGATGTTGATGCCGTCCGCACGGACTTCGACGCCGTCTAACGCGTTGGGATAGACTGTGCTCGGAAACGCCATGATGCCTCCGTCACCTAGTAGTATACAAGGAAGGCGCTATTTGTGGGATACTGAACTCATGCACTTCAGAGAATTACGACCAGAGGCGATCCAGAAAATGCTACGAGGTGAGGTCGATATGATCTCACAGAAAGCACGACAGAATCTCGAGTACTACAATGACGTCCCTTGCGTACGCTGTGGCAGTAAGTGCCTGGCACAGCTCGATACGCAACGCGCGCTTCAAAACGGAACGACGACAAACGCCTATGTGTCGCGCTGCACGGCCTGTGGTTGTGTCTTCAGCCCCGATTCTGGAATGATCATCGAACTAGGGAACCTGGCGAATGAGGGTCCGGCAATTCCTATGGTGAGACCGTCAGAGGACTAGGAGCGTGTAAGCTGAATCCAGCTCGCTCCCTCTGCTGTCGCACCGTCATCGTCTGGGATCATCATAGAGAGACGATTCGCAGTGATGACGTCCTGACTGCGCTGCACCACGACCCTGTGGTCGAGACCATGACGAAGGCCAATCACGGTAATCGGCAGCTGCACGTAGGTCGCGCCATAAGACTGAATGCGCTCCACCATGTCAGAGATTTCGAGATCGCTCTCCGGGATGATAGCTTGAATGAGATCGACCAGAGAGGCGCGGACGTCTACGGTAGTGCCGCCACCACGGTACTCGATGTTGGTTCTGATGAACGTCGGCAGCAGAGCCCTTGCCAGTGGACTCTGACAGACGACGCGCTCCTGCACGTCGCGCACCAAGGTATCGGTCTCCTGCACCAAGGATGACGTCTGGTAGACGATCTGGAAACTACGGCCGACGAGCTCCTCGTAGTTGGAGGGGTCCCAGTTGGCGCCAGTAAGCAGGACTCGAGGCGTCATGACCACCGACACCTCTTCGACGACGCTGTACGACAGGTCGGTGTCCGCAGTGACGACCTCCCAACCATCTGAGTCGTAACCCTCTACCGTAGCTTGCAGATCGGCAGCGATATTCCAGCTGTCGCCGTAGCCCTCAGAGATGCACTCGACGTCAATCCAATACAGGCCCAACGCATCGACGTTGTTCTGCATCTGAGTCGCCGTGATTCGTTGCCGACCGAGCCGCGAGAACGTGATGAAGTGCGACAGCGATGGGAGCGTCAGTTCGTAGTCGGGATCGAATGGAGCGCCGTCAGAGTCGACGAGCTCGATAGTGGGGTCAATGCTGGCGACGTAGAGGTATCCAAGCTCTCGGTACGGCGAGTCGTTGGAGATGTCGAAGCCCTTCCAATCCGGTGGGGAAAGCCAAGGGTTCCACGTAAAGGGGGACACGCCCATGACGAGCTCTGTGGCGTCAAACGCGCCGGCGGCGTTGTTGTTGAGCAACGTCAGTTCTCCGTTGTGCACCAACGCCACCGTGTTGCCACCACCTTCGGTGAACTTCTGCGCTATGGTCTGCCCCAGCTGAGTGTTGATCTGCGTAATGATGGCATCGATGCCGATGGTGCCCGAGAACCTAACAGTGATCGGACCTCTCCCGAGGTCGAACAGCATCGTGTAGCCGTCCAAGTCGATGGAGACCGTGTGGTCCCGGTCGCCGACAAGGGGCGCGAACGGAATCTCGACTCGGTCCCCCACACGGATGTCGTGCAGGTACTTGTTGAGCAACGTAGTGCAGTCGTCCTCATAGACCGTGATGGTCGCGTCGTGATCCACGATCTGAACACGAGGCGTCACGTCGTCACTCGGCAAGTACTCATCGTTCACGTCAGGGTCGGGGCGGAACCTACGCTCGATTCCATTCACAGCGGTCGTGAACCGCGTCGAGTCGTAGGTGAAGGCGCACGTCGTCGGGTCTTCGAAGAAGACGCGGAATGATCCGTAGCTCGGGCTGCCGACTTCGTAGAGCATGTCTGTTGCCGTCACAAGAAGATCCGACGTCACCAGCAGCGCGTTGTCGGCGAGGGCCGGCGCTGCGGCGCTGCCACCGACGCCGTTCTCGGCGACGGTGTAGAATTCGATGTTGTCCGAGGACAGGATGTTGACGATGTCGCCGGGGCGCACGCCGAGGTCCCAGTAGTTTATGGTGAGATCGCTCGACGTCAGCTTGCGGGCATCGACGTCGACATCCACGCCCAGGGTATCGTCCGTCAGCCCGGTGTCTGAACCGGCCTTGGCGCCGCGCCCCGGATTCTGAAAGCTGTACGAGACCGAGTCCACGGGGTGCCGATACGGCACGATGTCGCCTGTCGGCTTCATGTCGGCGTCGAGCAGCTCCACCTCTTTGACGCGGACCAGCGGCCTGGAGATCGCCTCGATTTGCGGTCGGACGATCTCATACTGAATCGGGTCCGCTGTCTGCCCAAGAGAGGACGCCAACGTCAGAGAAGTACCGACCACCAAGCTGATGGTGTAGTCTCCAGCATCATCACCGTTCAGGATGCGGAGCTTACAGTCCGTCGACACGCCCCACAGCGCCCACACCGTACTTCCGGAGGTGTCGACGATGTTGGAACCAGCGTACGTCCTAAGATCATCACCAGAGACAAGGATCTCTTCGGGCTGCACCAAGTCGATGTTGATGCTGTTCACAAGCTCGTAGTGCAGCGACGACTCCGTAGCCACAGTCTCGGGGCTCACCCGCAGAATGATGTGCGTCACGGCGTCCTCGACGCTGAGGACACGGTACTCGCCAACGCTGGAGCCGCTGAGGAGCCGAAGCGTCGTGGCGCCGGCAACCAGGCTATCTAGGGCGCCTGCCGGTGGCGACACGAGCCACACGACATCGTCCGTGAAGGTCTGCGCCGTGAGCCCGCTGGCATCCGGCGTCTCGGTGCCGTACATCGAGATAGCCAGGGTCTTGTCTTCGAAGTCTCGGCCACCGACGTAGAAGTCTACGCAGCCGCCGACATGAACCTCATCGGGCTCGACACTGATGGTAGCGGAGCCTGGGCTCGGAAAGAGGATGCCCCCAGGGATGTCGGAAAGAGTGATGGACCGACGACGGATCGACCACCAAGCGTTCTCAAGCTCGATAGGAAGGCGGTCGGTGCCTTCGTACTCATCGCTGATCGAAATCGTAGTGGAGGATTCGACGCGCTTCAACGTGAAGTCGTGCGGCCTCTCGATGCCGGTGTCCCAGTACCACACCGTCAAGGAGTAGTCCGAAAGATCAGTGCCCACCGGACCCAAAGCGGTAGTGAAGCTCGTCACCGTACCGCTGAAGTCGCTGGTGTGCGTGTCGGTGTAGCCTACAGCTTCTCGAGTAGTGCCGTCGGTCCCCGACAAGACCACGACGCCCAGACCGCCACCGGAAATCACGTCGCGATGCATCTCGGCATCGTTGAATCCGATGACCTGCAAGATTCTGAGATCGAGAAAGCGGTCGAAGAGCCGCGCCACGATGCCGGGCACCGTCGTCAGGCTCCGCTCACCGATACTGGAATAGGCGCGGCCGACAAGCTCTGCAGACGTCTCCTCGTCGGTGCCGCCCGTTGCTTTGCTGAGGTTCGTGACCCGCACCGCGGCGGGCAGGTTGGTGATGCCAATGATCTGGCCTGCTGCGACGTTGTATGACTCGCCGACGCCCTCAGCTGAAAAGTCGACGTCGAAGAAGTACAGGTCACCGTCCATGTTGAAGAGCATCGCCGAGGACGTAATGCTCTGGGAGCGCGTCGGCAGGAAGCGACGACCCGATGCCGTGTAGGCGAAGTTCGAACCGCCAACACTGATCGTTACTGGGTTGCTGAAGTAGAGACGTGCCGTCACCTTCGAGATGCTGCCACCCCGTCGCTGAACGAACACGTTGCTGACCAACGCGTCGGCCTCGTCCTTGTTCAGAATCGAAGGATCAAGCAGGTTCTGGTTGCGACGAATGGAGCGAATCTCTCGAATGAACGGCTCCAGCAGAATCGACATCGGCTTGATGAGCGTGTCCGAGATCGCGCTGGAATCGGTGACGCTCATGTTCGGATACTCTTGGTTGAGCCGCGTCTTGATGAACTTCATGACGTCGGTTTCCAGAGGGTCGGGCTCGAACCGGCGCAGGACAGGTTGAACGATCTGGATGTCGGCGGGGGAACCGGTCTCGAGTCGAATCGAGTCGTCGTAGGCCCGAAGACGCTCCTGCAGGAACAGCTTGAACTCCGTCAGTGTGGCCATGTCATGTCTCCAGATTTACTACCGAGGACTGCATAGCTTGGTTCGCGACATCAATGACGCAGAACAAAGCCTGCTCCTGCGGGACAAATTTAGCCTCCAGCAGCCGGGCGTACAGCAATCGCTCAGTCGTCGAGAGCTGAGGCTCACTAGCCTGGATCTTCATGAGCTGCTGCGCTGTTCTTTCAACACCGATCTGCACGTCGGCGACCATCGAGTTGTTGTTGAGCTGTGACGAAGACAGCCGACCAGGAACTCGAAGGAGACCACCACCCAACGTCGGGTTCCAGGCGTCGCTGCCCGGAGACTGCAGCAGCAGCTTGATGAAGTTCTGAACGAGTCGTGTTATGCCGCTGACGGCGTGCGTCGTGTCTCCAAGACGGAACGTTATCCGACTTCTGCCCTCGTTCGTGAGACGATGACTGACGACGACCACGGAGCGCAGCATCCCGGCGCCGTCTGGCACCTGAGCCAGCAACGTGGTGGCGGTAGTCACGACGACGCTCGGCGACTTTATCTCGTTGATCCAAACCTCGTGTGCGTTGCGCATGTCCTTGCCGCGCACCAAGATGGTTTGCGGCACCATGTCGTGGACCGTCTCGATGCGCTTCACTTCCAAGATGTCGCGGATCTCAATGACCTGGAGGTCAATCATCTGTGCCACCATCCACGTCGGTGTTAGCAGAGCCCTGCTCTCCATTGTACTCGAAAAGCTCTGCCGGCATCTCCAACGCGCGATCCACAGCGTCGTCAACACGCTGCTTGAGCTGCCGCACTACGGTGAGCCGCCCCGGATAGACGTCGGACTCGTCCACTTCGATGACGGCCCGCGCCCGGTCGAGGAGCTCTTCAAAGGTTATGGCGGAAACTGATGCCACAACCTCTTGGCTGCGGACAAAGGAGAAGCCATCTGCCAGTACCGTACGGATCTGGTCTACGGCGTTGGCCTGGTCCTCACTTCTTTGATCGTCTGCTTCGGTGCGCGACATCTACTTCACCACAGGCCAAAAGTCGAGGAGTTGAGAATCAGGCTCGTTGGCCTCGCTTTCGAAGTCGTACTGCGGATCGGCTAATGTAACGACACCGCCTTGCGCCCTGTCATACTCCGTAGCGTTGGGATCGCGATGCGTCGTCGGCTCGTTAGCGTCGTAGACGGCAACCTGTGACGCGGTGTTCATGAAGGCGCGGCTGAACGACGAATCGCGAATCGTCATCGCAGCGAAAGTCGTGAAGGCGCACTGCAGCAGCATCTCTCGAGCGCGGTCGTGCCCGTGCTCCGTCATGGTGTTCAGTGCGTCGTCAACGGAGGCAATCGGGGCAATCTTGTAGCCCCGCAGCAGAGCAAGACCCGCTGCCAGGGCAGCGTCATAGGTGGAGAGCGCCGACAACGCGGCATCGATCTGCTCTACAGACGGCGCTCGTGTCATCAATCCCGTAATGCTCCGCGACAACTGTCGAAGGTCGGTCTCTGCGTAGGGGCCTAACGAAGAGAACCAGGATGAGAACTGATCTATGAAGTCGGTGTAGAGGCGGAATGCCACGCTGTTGATGGTGAACGCCGTCAGCACGGTGTCCGAAGGTACGGGCGTGACGTCGAGCACACCGATGGCGATGTCGCCTACGCCAGTGACTGTAGCGAACACCCCGCTGGTCAGTATCTCGTCGCCGACTCGAATCGACTTCCGTCTGAGATCGGTACCGACCCACTCTCCAGTTGCGCTGCTCTGAATCGCTACCTGACTTGTGGTCCCAAAAGTCTGAACTGTCGGGAGCCCCGTCGTGGAGTGTATGGACCCAGCCGGCGTGTTCACGGTCAGATACGAGCTCACTGACGCGTCCCTTGCGAGGAGCTTGAGGAGCTCGCGCCGAATCGTGACTACGAAACTGTCCGTGGTGGTCGTCCGAAGAGCGCGGCTCAGAACCAGCGTCAGAACGCCACCGACCCAGGAGTAGCTGCTGATCGTGTAGGCGCCTCTGTTGTCGCCGCTGCCGACGACCACTACCTTATCGGACAGCGTGGTCCAAGCCGGGTCACTGTCTAGCGACAACGAGATCGTGTAGGGATCTGACATCGTGGCGGCGCCATGTAGCACCGTTTCCCGAACAGCGTCAGCAACAGCAACCGCGGAGAACGCAGCGTCATTGTTCAACGCGTCCAACACGACTTGCAACGGCGTCGAGAACTTCCGGCTCTCCTGATCGACGAGGAAGCCCAGCATCTGCAGCGCTCGCGCGCTCGGTGTATCGCGTCCCGCTACAACGCCGGCGCTCCTCATCGTAAGTACGGAACCCTCGCCGAACACGCCGGAGAGAATGACGATCCTTTGGTCGGCGTCAGCGTACGCCACAAAAGCGCCCGCCCCTCCTGTCATGATGTCAGCAGCAACCTGTGCCGCAGTCCTGGTGTAGCTTGGCCAAGCGCCAGAGGTTAGCGGCAAGATCGTGGTGGCACTGGAGTTGGCCTGAATCCTCAACTCGTTGTTAGCGTCGTGGCCGTAGGACCAGTCCTGCACGACCTCGCTGCCGACGATAGGTACGGCGCGCCACGGTGCTAGATCTGCAGCGTCACTGGCGCCGTGCACCACACGCAGGAAGCGATTACCGTACGACGGCGGCGAGCTGACTCCGTCGTAGGTCACCTCTACCCAGTCCTCACCGGCCGCGGTCTGCGGAGTGGCGGTGACATAGGCACCAAGGGTGGCGGCATTGATCGCAGCTGCAACGTCGGTGGCGTCCTTGTCCACGGTGAACGGCACCAAAAACAGAGTCCCGTCCACAGTAAAGTACAGCGTGTTGCCGCCAACGTTGTAGAGGTTCCCCGTGGGTATTTTCTTGGTGCACATCGGATACGGCGTCGCGAGATCGGGTCCAACGCTGAAAGGACCGACGACGCTCGTCAACGTGGCGCGCTCTACGTCGTTATCCGCAGTCACGACTTCGACGCTAACCGCTGACCCACCGACATCGACGCTCAGCGTAGAATTCGAGCCGCTGATGAGACGCCACGGCGCCGACACGGTTCCTTGCACTACGGGAGCGACACCGCTCCCCGTAGCGATGAGACGCGACAAGGAGTCACACACGTACTTGTCGCTGCCCGGCGTCGGGGCTTCGGCAAGACTCCGAAGCACGGCACGCATCGTCGAGAGGCGAAGGACGGCGTCTTGTGCCTTCTCGGTTCGGGTCGCCGCGTCTTCGAGCTCGTCCTCAAGAGCTGCGGCATCGTCCCGAGCCCTTCGGACTTGCTGCTGCGCTACAGCTTTCCAAATCCCAGAACTCAGGTAGTCAGAGAATGCGTCGATCAATGTCTGGGAACCGCTCAGTACTCTGCCGTGCTGTGTCAGTAGCGACTTGAACTTCCTCGCGATCTCGGGGCGCGCCACAACACCGGGACGTGCCACAAACGTTTCGGCATCGGTGCTGCCGTAGGGAACTCTGTTGACGCGAACCGCGGACCCAATACGTTCCTGACCGCGCTGCGACGCTGCATCGAACCGCGCATAGGTCTGTCCGCTGATGCCGCCGTCTCGCGACAGTGCCGAATAGACATCATCCAGAGAACGTCGAGTGGCGGTCACATCGCTGACGTCGTCTATAGCTCGCGTCGGGTTCTTGAGGTCGTCCACTGCGGTCGCGAGATCGGCTAACGTGGCGCGAGCCGTCACGAACCGCTGCCCGTAGTAGCCGGCTGCTAGAGAGATGAGGTAGAAGACGGTGTCGACGTCGTAGAACAGCGCCGTCTTGACGAGCTCCTGGAGCTGCGCAAACGTCGATGCGCTGTTACGGGCGCCGTTAGACAACGAGCTGAAGGTCGGTGTCGTAACGATCCGCAACGCGGCATTTCTGATGTCTTCCTCGCTGTACGACACGCCATCCTCACATGAATCCGTTCTTCTTGCCGACCCGCAACAAGTCCTCGGTGGACAACGAGTCGATGTTGGAACGAATCCAGTTGGGGTCCCACCCCAACACCTCACACAACGTATCGAAGCTCATCAACTGATCCATGCTGGTCAAGAGCTCGCCGAGCTTCTCACGAGGAATATCGTCCTCAACCTGCATATCGATTTCTGGAACAGTCGGCGCCGGCACATCAAATATCCAGGAACGGGCTTCTTCGTAGTACGCCTTGTAGGTACGATCACGTCGATTCTTGACCCTGCGTCGGCTCCACTTCCTGTAGTTCACGTAGTCGCAGATCGCTCGGAACAGCATTCGCGTCGCGACGTACCGAAACAGTTTGAGCTCGTCCTCGATGTGCGCCGGAATCATGCAGTAACCGTTACCGTCAGAGACTCCAGAACGACGTCAGGAACGACCTGAATCGAAACATCGGCCCGCGTCGCCGTGATGGTTGTCGTACCGACGCCAGCTCCGTAGACGCGGAGCTCGGTCTCCGAAATGATGATGATGGTGGCGACGCTGGTGTCCGTCGACACGAACGTCACGTCCTCATCCGTCAACGAGAGCTCGTTACCCGCTGAGTCGGTGACCGTCAGCACGACATCCACGTAGTCGTCAACGGTGGTCGCGACTGGGTCGGGATCGTAAGTGACGTGCATCACGACAGGGAACAGCACGCTTACGAGGTTGGTCGAAGCGAGATCCGGAACGAGTATCTCTCGCATCTCCGGAAATTCGAGGGACTCCAGTGCGACTCTGTACTCCCCGCCCCGGAACAGGTCGATCACGAAGTAGCCGTCGACATCCGTATTCCCGCTGACGTAGGAGCCCAGAATTGCACTACCGTCAACAATCGTCGGGATGTTGAGGTTCATGAAACGCAGCGTCAGTCCCGACAGCGGCCTTCCGGCGAGGTCCCTGAAGAATCCACTGCACCGACACATGCTGGGATCGGAAGCGGCGGGCCGAGAGAAGATGCGCCCCTTCGTGTCGAAGTAGTTCGGAGTCGTCGGTGGAGAGATGACGAAGATGGTCTGCGGCGACTCTGACTCTGTACCCTCGAGCCCGTCGAAGGCGACTTGCGTCTTGCTGAGCCGGATCGTGTACTGCGTTCCGGGATCGGCTACGCCGTCGAGTCCGAACTCCGCGTAAGCCTCGGAACCGTGCAGCGACGTCAGGGCTTGAGTCACGAAGACATCCGTTGAGTCGTAGACCCGCACCAGAACACCAGTCAGCGCGGCGTCATCCTCGTCAGTGCAGTACACTCTTACGGTTTCAACAGCCATTACCTACTCCGGTTCTGCTGCGCCAGCGTTACGTAGGCGGGGTCCCACGGATTCTCTCCGGTCCAAACGCCTTGCCGCATCAAAGCGTTCTGCATCTGCAACCGAGCTTCGTTCTGGCTCGCCTGCTCCTTGGCGCGTTGGAACTCGGCATCACGTGCCGCAGCGATCTCTCGCGACTTGATGCGTTCAAGCTGTCGCCGCAACTCCTCTTGATGCGAAATTCCGAACTCGCGGAGCAGCCCAAGATACGCACCGATCCCGAGCCCGGTCAGGAACTCTCCTGTGTATGCGGCGGGCACGGCGAGCGGCGACGAGAGCTTCAACATCACGACCTCCGAACAGCGAGAGGAATGCTGGGAGTCTGGATCTGGAAGTTGTCGGGGGCCGCGGAGACGGCGTCCATCAAGTTGAACTCGTCGCCGGTTTCCGGCACCTCTATTCTCCTCGTGATGCCGGTATTCGTTATCGTGACGTCAACAGTCGCGCCGCGGATCAGGCTGATTTCGGCGTGTCCCGCACCGTTGGTGTACACCGATACCGTTCGACCCAGAACCGAGAACGCGCCCCGTGACAGCGGCGGGATGTAGACGTTGTAGAACGCGACCTCGTTGTTCTCCACCGGTACGCCGGCAAGATCAACAATGTCGATGACGGCAGTGATGAGCTCCGCAGCCGGAACGATGGCACCGACGTCGCCCTTTACTGGATCGCTGAGGCCTGAGTAGGTGCCGCTCGTGCTGTTGTAGTACTGCGTCTTGTAGTAGTACGTCGAGTCGCCGTTGACGTCCTCGTACTCGTACTCACTCTGCGCCGGAACAAGACTGACGTGGGCGTCGCTGCCCGTCACAAAGGTGTCGGCCACGAAGCCGAGCTCTGTCAGCGACGTTCCTCCGACGATCTCAAGCGTTGCAGCGCGCCCCAGCAAGTCGGTGTCGAGTCGGACCTTGCTGCCATTGGCGGAGGCCGTGATGAGCAGCGTTTGGTCGTTGATGTCCTCTACTGCGGCATCGACCTGAACCGGATCGGCAACGACGAACGTCATGGTCTGGTCGCTGCCGCCGTTGACGGCGACGGTGAACGTGTCGCCATGAATCGTAAACGGCGCCGCAACGGTACCATCAATACGCGCCGACATTGCGGCAGCGGTCGTCATCAGAACGTACGGACCACTGAGCCCCGTCGTCGACACCCAGACACGGATCTTGTCGAAGAGACCGATGACGTCATCGATATCTGCGACGTAGATATTGAGCTTGATGACGGCCATCAGTACCACCCCTGCTTGGCAGCCTCACGATCAAGAAGATACTGAGCATAAGGAATGCCAAGGCCGAACACAGCGCCACCAATCGCTCGGGACGCCACATTTCTTGAACCGAAGGTGGCCTGCAGCTCAGCCATTCTCCTGTCCATGTTGTACGGGTGTGCCATAGCCTCCGCAACAGTTTTGGGCGCGTTCTTTATAAGATCGGTCGCGCTGCCTGCTGCAACAGAAAGTAGCGCTCCCATACCGGCGCGGCGTGCGAGCTGAGGTACCGTGACCACAGGAGGGCGCCCCACGACACCGCGCAGCTTGGCCTCGTCCTCGTCAACTTTCAGCTTCTCCACGGCCTTGTCGACGTTGGCACGCTGCTTCTCGCTGAGCTCCGCCAGTTTCTCGATCTCTAGGACGACACGTGCCGATGCCATGAGTTCAGGAGTCATTCTTCTTCCTCTGCCTTTATAATGACAGGACGAAGCTCCGGCGCTTCGACGATAACCGGGTGCGCGCCGGGATCAGCCGGTGGATTACGGCGAGCCGTCATTCTGGGACGCACCACAACGGAGCTACGAACGACAGGGGCCGGGTCGACAACGGGGGTCGGAAGAATGTCGATGCTGACGCTAGGTCTCAGCTCTTCGGCCTGCGTGACGGGTACATCGCAGACCAAGACGTCGATCCTCGATGGAGGATACGTCATGCCGCGTGTAACGATTGCCATCCCGCATGTCGGCATCAGGCTTCCTTCACCATACGGTACTGCTTCATTCTGCCGGGTCCCTCGTAAGTAGCGTCCACCGTGTAGACCTCGAGTGCCGGCTCACTGCCACCGTCTGTCGCGGCCTGCGCCTCTTCCTTGGTCGCGAAGATGCGGAGCCGTGCCGTGAGGAGCATGCAATTCGAATCGTACGTCGTGTTGTCGATGAACGCGTTCTCGTGAACGAGGCCCAGGACACGAAGCAACTTCGCCGCGATGTCATCGATGTGCGATCTCGTAACGAAGAGCTGCTCTCCCTCACGGGTATAGAGCATGCTCTCGACACTGTGGCCGGCGTCGGCGTAGGTGATGAACAGTGCCGTATAGGAGCCCACCGTGGCCGGCGTCCAAATACCCTCGTAGTGCCCCTTAGCGCGATGTGCGAGATCAACCGTAGCAAGAGGCGTCGAAGACCCCGAAGCGTAGACCTCAACCTGCGGGTACATCAGAGTGTTGCCGTCCTCCAAAATGAGGACCAACGCCGCAGGCTCGCCTATGGAGGCTGGAACTGTCATTGCACCCTGAGTCTATCGCATTCCGGCCACGATTGTCTCGGCAGAACTGCCTTGATGCGCTGGACATCAGCCTCACTCAGCCCCGCGCACCACTGCACCATCTGTGCGTCCCCGTTCTGCTCTACCGTGTTCTGGAGCTTCTCGATCTGCTGCACGACAGGAGTGTTGTCGGACTGCTTCGACACCTTAGTTAGAACGGTCTCAACCTGCTGGAACTGCGCCGCCCTAGCCTGGCTCTCGAGTTGAATCTCCGCGCTGACACCGCGCATGTACCAGACCGCGCCCGTCACCGTGGTAAGGAAGCCCAACGCGATGCTCACCCAGAAGTAGTGCGCGTTGCGCCTCAGCTCCTTCGCCGTCTTCTTGCCTTCGTTCAGCGAAGATACATCCTTGGATATCAACTCGATCTTGCGCGTGTCTTCCTCAACGTCTTTCCGAAGCGACAGGCTGGACACCTCTATCTTCTCGATGTTGTCGACCTGAAAACAGTCGTGAGGACGACGAGACTGCTCATCGAGATCAGCCACCTTCTCCTTCGTTGTGACGAGCCGCTCTTCTACACGAGCGACGCGCTCCACAACGCCATCCACCTTATCTCGTATGTCCGGTATCTGGCTGATCGGCTCGATCATACGAGTCAGGACACGGTCCAGCTTCTCTAGTTTCTTCCACGCATCGCCCGGATTCTTGACCTGGGACACCTCATCGTCGGGGTACATGTCCTTGTCAGGAAGCGGAGTCTCGAACGGATTCTCCAACCCCTTGCCGGGAGGTGGCGTCATGGTGCACCCCCGTTACCCGTTGCTGGAGTAGGAGTTGGAGTTGGGGGCGGGTACGACGTCAGTACGGGACATCGCAGACTTCGTTGAGCGCACTGCGTCTTGAGCGAATTCAACTCGGTGCTCTGGTCCACCTGCGCTCGGTGGACGATGTTGAAGTTGAAGATCAACGTGTCCAATTTATCCACGACCGTGGCCATTGTGGCCTTGACCTCCCGAAGTTCTTCTACGATCTGTTCGATGTCCATGGAGCTTCTCCCGCGCCCCCAACCCAGGTTGTGTGCTACAGCTTTGCCGCGAACACCGTCGCCACAGCGTCAGCAACGGCCTGCCAGTGACCGGAACGGACCACCAGCGGCTGCTCGATCTGGATTCCGGCGCCGGTCGC